>Ga0207747_1000053_pt1 | contig 121852 bp, 122 predicted proteins | sample HigsolmetaGSP11D_FD_184839 | JGI IMG/M metagenome (GOLD analysis project Ga0207747, IMG submission 184839) | High solid enriched microbial communities from the Joint BioEnergy Institute, USA - SP1-1-D (SPAdes) | ecosystem: Engineered > Bioreactor > SSF (Solid state fermentation) > Aerobic >... | reverse complement strand
CTCCTGCGGGAACAGCCCGAGTCTCGAGACCCCGCAGGAGCGAAGGATTGAGCTCCGAGGAGGCTCGAGCCGGGCCCGCGGAAAGCGTCCCTGGAACGGAAATCAATTTTCTTCAATTATCAAAAAAACACCATTTTCTCACGGGAGAAAATGGTGTTTTTTATCTTTTGTCCCAGCCTCAATTTGTTATAATTCTTCATCAATGCTAGATGAGCTGCGAAAAAATCGAAACTTCCCTGTTGCAAGTCTCTCCAATGTTTTGGTAGTAATACGATCGTGGCATGTTTCGCACATAAAAGTGTGGATTGGCCGATTTCTTAGTTTTTTAGCCAGTGGTGAGTCGTCTTCCAGTTCATGGATGGAATCACAAAGAACACATTGGACACGCATAGGCTCAAGTCCTACTCTACTCGAATGGCTGCGATGTTTTTAATTGGGTTGTCCAAGTTGGAACCATCGCCAAAAATAATATGAACAGGTCCATCCTCTGTAAGCGGCTTACCATCTTGGCTGTATTTAAAAATTAGTGTGTATGCTTCGTCAATGGAGAAAGCATGCTCCGTGCCATCTTTGCATTCAAAAACCACTTTCGTTGCATCTTCTTCAATTTCAGCGTTGTCAAGAAAATATTTGATTTCCATGCCGAACGTTCCAGTTTGCATGCCTTTTCGGTCAAATTTTCTTTCCGTTTTTAAAGTAGGAGGGAATGTTGCACCTTCCATAATTTCGCGGGACCAGTGTTCACCCATTTTAAATAAGTATTTTAAATCTTCATTCTCTTCTTCTTTTGGTTTTGTAAAATATGTTTTTAAGTCGATTCTCCGGTCATCAAAAATCCAAACCGATGGATCTAATGTTAATTTATATTTTACTTTGCCTTTAATTGGAATGATGCTTTCCATCATCAATTCTCCCCCTTAACTATTTTACATATATCAGTATACAGGTAGATGTTCTGTTTATAAAGAAATAATCATTTATAACCGTTCTATCTTGTGTTGCTACTTGCATTTTTATTTGCTAAAAGCTAAACTTTATTAAGATAGAATAGAAGAAATTACATTAATGGGGGCGTCCTCATGGATAAAAAAATACAAGCTTCCTTCCAGGAAAAAGCATTAGAATTACTGCTTGAAGATGCAGATAAAATAGCTCGTTTAATTAAAGTGCAAATGGATCATTTAACGATGCCACAATGTCCATTATACGAAGAAGTATTAGATACACAAATGTTTGGTTTATCCCGGGAAATCGATTTTGCAGTGAAATTGGGATTGATTGAACGTGAACAAGGCAGAAAGATTTTAGATACATTGGAAAAAGAATTGTCCTTGTTACATGAAGCATATACAAATGCAAACTCAAACAAGTAACAAAAGACTCAAATCAATTTGATTTGAGTTTTTTTTCTAAAAAGAGGTCTTCGCAATGAGAAAATATCTTTCCTATTACATTCGAAATTTTGATTATGCCCTATTTTTTGATTATGTTTTTCTATGCTTATTTGGTCTTGTGATGATTTACAGTTCCAGCATCATGGTGGCCCTTGTCGACGGGAAAGAACCAGATTATTATTATAAAAAACAATTATTTAATTTATTTGTTGCTTTTTTCTCTTTTGCTGTTGGGGCTTTTATTCCATATAAGCATTATAGTAGAAAAAAAATCATGGTGTTTATGGTTGGTTTAATCACCGTTTTAATGTTTTGGGTATTTTTCTTTGGATTCGGTGAAAGCGGAACAGGTTCAAAAAGCTGGATTAATTTGTTTGGCCTGATGTCTTTCCAACCGTCTGAACTAGCAAAACTCATCATTATTTTATATTTTGCAGGGGCTTTTTATCGCAAAACATTAAATAACCCAACAGTTGAATTAAATCCAAATAATATTATATATCCCATTATAGTATGGATTTTCATTATTTTCTTTGTGGCCCTTGAAACAGACCTTGGTGCCGTCATGATTATTTCCGGTATTGCCATCGGTGTAGTTGCAGCAAGCGGCATACGAATCCGGACTTTCTTTAAGTTTTTTGCCGAATTAGCCGTTCTTGGAGCGGCGGTTCTCGGTTTTATATTACTAATCAAAGGGGATAAATTTTTAACCCCTAACCGTATTGGGAGAATTAAAGCTTTCATTAATCCTTTTGAATATGAGCAAGGTTCTGGGCACCAAGTCATTCAAGGATATATTGCCATCGGTTCTGGTGGTCTTGAAGGGGTAGGACTTGGACAATCTGTGCAAAAGCTTGGATATTTGCCTGAACCGCAAACCGATTTTATAATGGCTGTAATTGCGGAAGAATTAGGTTTGTTGGGGGTTGCCATTGTTCTTGGCGGTTTAGGATTTATCGTATTTAAAGCGCTTCTAATAGCGCTAACGACGAAAGATCCTTTAGCCCGAATGATAGCAGCCGGCATTGCTAGTTGGATTGCCATACAAACCTTTATCAATTTAGGTGGTTTATCAGGGCTTATTCCATTGACTGGGGTAACATTGCCGTTTATCAGTTATGGTGGATCATCTATTTTGGTATTATCTTTCGCAATGGGCATATTAATCAATATTTCTATGTATGAAAAACTAGAAAAAAGGAAACTAAGGGGGACAAAATGAGAAAGATTCGTAAACTTTTAGTTGCAAACAGAGGGGAAATTGCAATTCGCGTATTGCGAGCTTGCAATGAGTTGGACATTAAAACGGTTGCGATTTACTCAGAGGAAGACCGCGCTTCCCACCACCGTTATAAAGCGGATGAAGCGTATCTTGTTGGCGTTGGAAAAGGGCCAATTGATGCCTACTTAGATATTGATGGCATTATTGAAATAGCAAAGGAATCCGGCGCTGATGCCATTCATCCAGGTTATGGCTTTTTAGCGGAAAATGTTGCTTTTGCAAGACGTTGTGAGGAAGAAGGGATTATTTTCATTGGTCCATCCTCAAGACACTTAGAAATTTTTGGGGATAAAGTGAAAGCAAGAGAACAGGCGATTCTTGCAGGAATTCCTGTCATTCCAGGAAGCGACGGCCCGGTTTCATCATATGAAGAATTGGAGCAATTTGCTGATGAGGTCGGCTATCCAGTCATGATTAAAGCTGCTTTGGGAGGCGGCGGACGCGGAATGCGTTTGGTGCATTCAAAAGATGAATTAAAAAGCGCCTATGAAAGGGCAAAATCTGAAGCGAAAGCCGCTTTTGGTTCCGATGAAGTGTATGTGGAAAAAGCCATTATTAAACCAAAGCATATTGAAGTGCAAATTTTAGGAGATTCTGCTGGCAATATCGTTCATTTGTATGAACGGGATTGTTCCATCCAACGCCGCCATCAAAAAGTGGTAGAAATCGCTCCATCGATCTCTCTTTCTGAAAATTTAAGAAATAGAATATGTGATGCGGCTGTAAAATTAATGAGAAATGTGGAATATGTGAATGCCGGCACGGTTGAATTCCTAGTTTCCGGAGATGAATTTTATTTCATTGAAGTGAATCCGCGCATTCAAGTGGAGCATACCATCACGGAGATGATTACAGGGATTGATATTGTCCATGCGCAAATCAAAATTGCGGAAGGATATGAGTTGCATTCCGAAGAAATCGGAATTCCAGAGCAAAGCCAAATTCCTTTATTTGGACATGCTATTCAGTCCCGCGTCACAACAGAAGATCCAGTCAACAACTTTATGCCAGATACTGGGAAAATTATGGTGTATCGTTCAAGCGGTGGATTTGGCGTTCGGCTAGATGCAGGAAACGGCTTCCAAGGGGCAGTGGTAACGCCTTATTACGACTCCTTGCTTGTCAAAATTTCAACTTGGGGTAGAACATTTAAAGAAGCCGCTGCGAAAATGGACCGTAATTTGCGGGAATTCCGTATCCGCGGTGTAAAAACAAATATTCCTTTCTTAACAAATGTCGTATTGCATGAGAAGTTTTTATCTGGAGATTTTGATACAAGCTTTATTGATTCTACTCCGGAACTATTTGACTTTGCCGTTCGAAAAGACCGGGGTACAAAGTTGTTAAGATATATTGGAGATGTGACATTAAACGGCTTCCCGGGCATTGAGAAAAAGAATAAACCGATTTTTGTGAAGCCGACAAAACCAAAATTGGATATTAAAAATACCGAGATTCCAAGGGGAACAAAACAAATCCTTGAGGAAGAAGGTGTGGATGGAGTCATTCGCTGGATTAAAGAACAGAATGATGTTCTGCTAACAGATACGACATTCCGCGATGCCCATCAATCACTTCTTGCAACGCGCGTTCGAAGTCAAGATATGTATCAAATTGCTGATTACAATGCGCGCATGATGCATAATTTCTTCTCCCTTGAACTTTGGGGAGGCGCAACTTTTGATGTAAGCTACCGCTTCTTAAAAGAGGACCCATGGGAAAGACTTGCCAAGCTTCGCAAGCAAATACCGAATGTTTTATTCCAAATGCTTCTCCGTGGAGCCAATGCTGTAGGCTATACAAATTATCCGGATAATTTAATCCGCGAATTTGTGCGGGAAGCTGCAAAGGCAGGCATTGATGTATTCCGGATTTTTGACAGCCTCAACTGGATTAAAGGCATGGAAATCGCCATTGATGAAGTGCGAAACTCAGGTAAAATCGCTGAAGCGGCAATTTGTTACACAGGCGATATTTTAGACCCAACTCGCACAAAATACACGGTTCAATATTATAAAGAAATGGCGAAGGAATTGGAGCGGGCTGGAGCCCATATTTTAGCGATTAAAGATATGGCCGGATTATTGAAACCGGAAGCCGCATATGTATTAATTTCAGAATTAAAAGAAGTTACAGACTTGCCAATCCATTTGCATACCCATGATACAAGCGGCAACGGCATTTACACTTATGCCAAAGCCATTGAAGCAGGGGTGGATATCGTTGACACTGCTTTAGGTTCTATGGCAGGACTCACATCCCAACCAAGCGCCAATACGTTGTACTACGCCATGAGAGGTGCCAAACGCCAAGTGCGTGCAGATATTGATGCCCTTGAACAATTGTCTTATTATTGGCAAGATGTGCGCGAATTTTACCGCGATTTTGAAAGCGGCATGAAGAGCCCTCATTCGGAGATTTATGTACATGAAATGCCTGGAGGACAATACAGCAACTTGCAGCAGCAGGCAAAAGCAGTGGGGCTTGGAGACCGCTGGGATGAAGTGAAAAAGATGTATTCCCGTGTAAATCTATTGTTTGGCGATATTGTCAAAGTAACGCCATCGTCTAAAGTAGTCGGGGATATGGCATTATTCATGGTGCAAAACAATTTAGATGAAAATAATATTTTAGAAAAAGGAAAAACAATTGATTTCCCTGATTCCGTTGTTGAATTCTTCCAAGGATATTTAGGACAACCTTATGGCGGATTCCCGGAAGAACTGCAAAAAGTCATCTTAAAAGAGCGAAAACCGATTGATGTTCGTCCAGGAGAACTGCTTGAACCCGTTGATTTCGATGCATTAAAAGCGGAATTAGAGAAAAAAGTAAATAGACAAGTAACGAAGAAAGATGTTATTTCCTATGCTTTATATCCAAAAGTGGTGGAAGAATATTTCAAAGCTGTTGAAAAATACGGCAACTTGTCTGTTCTTGATACGCCTTCATTCCTTTACGGTTTAAGAATCGGCGAGGAAATAGAAGTGGAAATTGAAAAAGGGAAAACGCTGATTATTAAATTAGTGTCCATAGGCGAAGCAGAACACGATGGAACACGGGTTATTTACTTCGAATTTAACGGCCAGCCTCGAGAAGTGGTTGTTGAAGATAAGACAGTGGAAGCCGATGGATCCATCGCTGTGAAGGCAGATCCAAACAATCCAAATCAAATCGGTGCGACAATGCCTGGTACAGTATTGAAAGTGCTTGTTTCAAAAGGAAGCCATGTAAAACGCGGCGACCACTTATTAATTACAGAAGCGATGAAGATGGAAACAACAGTGCAAGCACCTAGCGACGGGGTTGTAAAAGAAATTTACTCAAAACCAGGCGATGCAATTTCAACAGGGGATTTATTAATTGAATTGGAATAAGGGATTAGCAAGAGAGAATGGAATCTTTAATATGTTTTCAAGCGAATGAGCATTCATTCGCTTTTTTTATGGAGCAGAGATAATTGAGAAGGGCTGCAAATAATTCCTCCCAATCGATGAAAATGAGAGCGAAGCAAGAAGTGTAATATTCTCCAATTAGGGAATATAGAAAGAAACGGGATTACTTTATAATTCCTTGGATTTTTTACAACCATCAATTAAAAAAAGGATTGTCCTCTTCCAATTAAGGTACAATCCTTCAAGGGTTAATGATTTTTTTCGTTATAAGAGCTGCGTGCAACTAACAAAATTAAGTAACATAATAAACCAAACAACAACGAGATGAATAATGAATGCAATAAAGAAACGATTAAACTTAATTGCGTGTAGATAATGAATGCACCAGCAATAATTTGCAGTGAAACGAGAATAAAGGCAAAAATCCAGCCCCAGTAAACGACTTTTTGATCTTTATAATGTTTCATTGCGTGAACCATAATATAAAAAATCCAGACGAAAATTAAGAATGCAGCAAATCGATGGCCCATGTGTACCCATTCATACATTTTTGACGGCAGTTTAAAAGGAGTGCTGTTGTCGCAAAACGGCCAACTTGTGCATGTTAAACTTGAACCTGTATGTCGAACGAGCGCGCCAGTATAAACAACTATGTATGAATAAAGGGTTACACCAATGGTATGCCACTTCAATTTTTTTCGAATGACAACTCGATCAGCATCAAATTTCTGATCGACTTCGAAAACAATCATTGCAAGCAACATGACCGCAGCAAAGGAAATCAATGAAATGCCAAAGTGCAAGGCTAAAATGAAATCACCTTGTCCCCATAGTACTTGCGCAGCACCGATTAATGCTTGCAGTACAAGGAAAAAGATTGCTAAAAAGCCTAAAAATTTTACTTCTTTAACGTGTTTTAAAGCTCTCCAAGTCCAAATCACTAAAATTAATACTAGAATTGAGACTGTGCCGGTTACAAACCGATGCGAAAACTCGATTAACACTTCTGTTGTGATTTCTTTCGGAATTAGCGAACCATTACAATCCGGCCAATTTCGGCCGCAGCCTAAACCGCTGTCTGTTTTTGTAACGAGAGCCCCACCTAAAAGTATAAGCAACATGCCAAGGGTAGTAAGTACTGCAACCCATTTTAATAACCAATAATACCTGTGTTGCATGAATGACACCTACTTTTATATCTGTAAAGTTCTGATTGCATGAAAAAAAGCTATGCTTTTATGATGATAGCGAATTCGCGGGAAAAAGACAACTTCAAAGAATTCTCATGAAATAATTGTTATGAAATTTCACAAACTGTTCACAAAAATGTGAAAAATATTTCACAAAGCCACTATTAAAACTTCATTCCTTATAATATTCTTTTTATAAAGCTACATATTTATCAGTCGAACTTAGTGGCTTCATACAAAATTCACATAAAATCTAGAAATTTAGCACAAAGTTCGATATAGTAGAATTTAGTAAGTAAGCTTACAAATTTGAAAGAAAAAAGGGGGGAATAAAAGAGGTTAGAATTGGCAGGCATCGCATCTTGCCTTTAGTATATTGACATAGTAAACTCAGAGTTGGTGCGACTGAAACATTTATGCTCGTGTAGTGGTTGGATTCTTATTAAGTGTGTGTTTACTGAGCAGGGATGAATGAGATTTGAACATTTTTTTAAATATATAAAATGTCATTCATCAAACGAAAATTGTGTGTTAATATGGTTATTGTTTCATTTTTATGTATAAACTGTTTTCTAGTTGCTTTGCACTTATTAAGTATCATTCCAAGATTAGCAACGTTTATTACTAACATTATGTTGCAAACATACGATTGGTGATATTTTTGATAATTCATTCTATTCACCAATACGCACATTTATACCCTTTGGGATTCTTTCTTCAATAAAGAATTCAAATAGATAGATCACAACGTCCAGTTAGACAAGACAATCAAAAGAAAGAGGGGTTTAATTAAGCTATGAAGAAAGGGCTTAAAAAATGGTCTCTTTTCCCGTTGTTAGCAGCAATGGCTGTGATTTTATCGGGCTGTGGTGAAGAGTATATTTCTGCGCTTCGACCATCCGGTGCTGTCGGAAAAGAGCAATTTAATCTACTATTACTAGCTGTAAGTATCATGACGTTGGTAGTTTTAGTAGTATCAGTTCTTTATTTACTCACTTTCGCAAAGTTTCGCCGTTCAAAACTTGGCGAAGATTACATGCCTAAGCAAGTGGAAGGTAGCCACACTTTAGAGGTAATTTGGACAGTTATTCCAATTATCCTTCTATTAATTTTATCTGTTCCAACAATCTTGGCTACTTACAAATTTGCTGATGTATCCGCAATGGATAAAGTGGATGAAAATGGCGATCCAAAAGCATTAACTGTTAATGTTACTGCGAAATTGTATTGGTGGGAATTTGAATATCCACAATACGGTATTGTTACTTCTCAAGAGTTAGTAGTTCCAACAAATGAAAAGGTTTACTTCACATTAAAAGCAGGCGATGTAAAACACTCTTTCTGGATTCCTGCAATTGGTGGGAAAATGGACACTAACGTAGATAACGTAAACAAATTCTACCTAGTATTTGATAAGGAATCTAAAGGATTAAATGATGGAGAAGGCGTATGGTACGGAAAATGTGCTGAACTTTGCGGTCCTTCTCACGCATTAATGGATTTCAAAGTAAAATCTTTAAATCGTGATGATTTCGATGCTTGGGTAGCTTCAATGAAAGCTACTGAAGGTCAAACAGCTTCTCCTGATTCTACAGATTTAGGTGAAGCAACATTTGCTCAAAACTGCTTAGGTTGCCACGCAATTTCTGCTGTAACTCCTGCTGGTGCAGCTGGACCAAACTTAACAACATTTGGTGACCGCAACCGCGTTGCAGGTTTCTTAGAGCATACTAAAGAAAACGTAGAAGCTTGGATTAAAAATCCTGAAAAATACAAACCAGGCAACTTGATGGCTGGTAAGTATAAAGACTTAACTGATGAGGAAATTAGTGCTGTAGCTGATTACTTAATGGGCTTATCAGTTGAAAAATAATATTTCGTAGTGCTAGTAGATAGAGAAAAAAATTAAGGAGGTTAAAGTTGTGAGCTCAGTAGCAGTCACAAAGAAAAAGGGCGTGGGCGCAGTTATTTGGGACTATTTAACAACTGTTGACCATAAAAAACTTGCGGTATTATATTTATTCTCTGGGCTATTATTCTTTGCCATCGCAGGTTTTGAAGCGCTATTAATGCGTATTCAGTTGATGTACCCAAATAGCGACTTTATTTCAGCCGGTACATTTAACGAGTTATTAACAATGCACGGTACAACAATGCTCTTCTTAGCAGCAACACCACTTTTATTCGCATTTATGAACATGATTGTACCATTGCAAATTGGCGCTCGTGACGTAGCGTTCCCATTCCTTAACTCATTAGGATTCTGGTTATTCTTCTTAGGTGCTACATTCTTACATTTATCATTCTTTTTAGGTGGAGCACCAGATGCAGGTTGGACATCATATGCATCACTATCTTTATATTCACCTGGACATGGTATTGACTTCTATGTATTAGGTTTACAAATTTCCGGTGCAGGTACATTGATTTCTGCTATTAACTTTATCGTAACAATCATTACAATGCGTGCACCTGGTATGACGTTCATGCGTATGCCTTTGTTCACATGGACTACACTTATTTCTAGTACATTGATTTTATTCGCATTCCCACCACTAACAGTAGGTTTATTCCTAATGTTGGTTGACCGTATGTTCGGCGCTAACTTCTTCGATCATACAATGGGTGGTAACACAATTATTTGGGAGCACTTATTCTGGATCTTCGGTCACCCTGAAGTATATATCTTAGTATTGCCAGCATTCGGTTTATTCTCTGAAATTATTCCGGTATTTGCTCGTAAACGCTTATTTGGATATTCTTCAATGGTATTTGCGACAATCCTAATCGGTTTCTTAGGATTCATGGTTTGGGCTCACCATATGTTCACTGTAGGTCTTGGTGCAACTGCAAACGCAATTTTCGCAGTAGCAACAATGGCTATCGCCGTTCCAACAGGTATGAAAGTATTCAACTGGATTCTTACAATTTGGGGCGGTTCAATTAAAGTTACTGTACCAATGATTTATGCATTAGGATTTATCCCATCTTTCGTAGCCGGTGGGGTAACAGGTGTAATGAACGCAACTGCACCACTTGACTATCAAATTCACGATTCATACTTCGTAGTTGCGCACTTCCACTACGTTATCGTTGGTGGTATCGTTACAGCAATCTTTGCATCATTCCATTTCTATTGGCCAATTTTCTTTAACCGTACATTGAGTGAAAAATTAGGTTATTGGACATTCTGGATTTTCTTTATCGGATTCCATTTAACATTCTTTGTGCAACACTTCCTTGGTTTAATGGGTATGCCACGCCGCGTATTCACATATATGGAAGGTCAAGGTTGGGATTTATTCAACTTCATTTCTTCCATCGGTGCGATTATGATGGCTGTTGGTGTTCTATTAATGGTAGTGAACATGCTATTATCAATTAAATCTAAACCAGTAAACTGCAGAGATTACTGGGGAGACGGACGTTCACTTGAATGGGCAATCCAAACACCTATCCCATTCTACAACTTTAAACAACTTCCACTTATCCGTGGATTTGACGCATATTGGATTGAAAAACAAGAAGGAAATACTGAAGGTATGACTTATGCTGAACCACTTGGTGACATCCATATGCCAAACAACTCAATCTTACCTTTAGTAATGGCAATTGGATTATTCATTGCTGCATTCGGTGCATTATATCATCCAGATGGTGTATCTTGGTCTATTCCAGTGATGGTAATTGGTCTTGGTATTACAGTACTTGCTATGATCATCCGTTCCGTGAAAGACGATTTAGGATATCATGTGCATGTGGATGAAATTTTAGCAATTGAAAAAGAGCTTTATGGAAAAGGGGGAAATAACTAATGATTAATACAAAATTCACCCCTCAAACTTGGCCAGAGCATCCGGAACAAGTAACACAAGAAGGTAAAAACAAGTACGTTGGTATTTGGATTTTTATCTGTAGCGATATCGTGCTCTTTGCAAGTTTATTCGCAACTTATATTTCTTTAAGAAACAAAGGTCCAGCAGGCATGGAGTTCACATCACAAGAACTTTTTGAATTGCCACTAGCCTTTGTAATGACAATGTTCCTTTTAACTTCTTCATTAACATCTGTATATGCGATGTATCAATTGAAAAAATATAATTTCAAAGGAGTTCAACTTTGGACTGGAGCAACAATTCTTTTAGGTCTTGGATTCCTTTGCTTAGAAATTTATGAGTTCTATCATTATGTACACCTTGGTTTTGGTTACACTCAATCTGCGTTCTCTTCTGCATTCTTTACACTTGTTGGGACGCACGGATTGCACGTTATTATCGGTTTAGTGTGGATGACATGCTTAATCGTTCGCAATGCTAGTCGTGGATTGAACCTTTACAATGCTCCGAAGTATTTTGTAGCATCTATCTACTGGCACTTCATCGACGTTGTATGGGTATTCATCTTCACGGTAGTTTACCTCATGGGGGTGTTAGGTTAATATGAGTCACGATACTGAGATTCAAGGCAGAAGCCAAGCCCAATACGAATATGATCGCAGAAAAAGCGCGCAGCAATTGCGTAAACAAGTAATTAACTTTGCGATCATGATTTTCCTAACGTTTATTGCTTTTGCAACAGTGGTTGCAGATTTTGCACCAACATTTATTAAACCAATCATCTTATTGCTTGCTGGAATCCAAGTTGTATTGCAACTTTATTCCTTCATGCATATGGATGATAAACATGCTCCATATATTGGTGTTATCTCCACATTCGTGTGGGTAGGAGCAGTAATCGCATTTACATTCTTCTTAGCATTCAATACAATTGTATGGTGGTAATAAGAAATGGCTGTCTAGATTTTCTAGACAGCCATTCTTATGTATAGAGATTTTCAAAAATATCATATTTTCTTCAAAAAGTTGCAAGAAAACTTATTATTTCGTAATAAAAAATAATGTTATAATGTCAATAGTACTTTGCACTTCTAGATTACTTCTTTGTTGAGGAGCGATATTATGCCTTTAAGTATATTTGGGTTTCAAGCAATGTGGAGCCCATATATGATTGGGACATTGCTATTTATTATCATTGTTTATTTTCTAATTACGATCCGTTGGCGAAGCGATTTTAAAGAAAGCGAGCCTTTAAAAAAGCGGGAAGCCGTTTATTTTCTTTTAGGAATTATTTTGTTATATGTGGTAAAAGGTTCGCCAATTGATTTGATGTCCAATATTACTTTTACAATGCATATGGTTCAAATGGCTTTCTACCTATTATTGCTTCCAATTTTCTTTATTAAAGGAATTCCTTGGTGGATATGGAAAGTGGTTGTGGAATTTCCGGTAGTTGATAAAATTGTGAAAGCGTTGACTTTTCCAGTTGTTTCCGTCCTTGGATTTGCATTAACATTTTCTGTATATCATTTACCAATCGTATTTGATAACATTAAAGTAGATGAAACTTTGCATGGACTAGCAAGCCTTGCATTGTTCTTGTCAGCCTTTTTTATGTATTGGCCGCTTGTTAATGAAGTGCCAGGACAACGGAAAGTCAAAGGGTTATATAAAGTTGGGTATATTATCGCGACTGCTGTTGTAATCACGCCTGCTTGTGCATTGATTATTTTTACAAAAAATCCTGCCTATGCAACATACACCGATGGAGAAGCATGGTTAAAGGCAATGTCCCTTTGTGTGCCAGATAGAACATTAGCAAGCATTAACACATCTGTTCAGCTATCTGGACCAGAACTATTTACGAATCTTTCGCCTTTACGTGACCAACAATTAGGCGGAGTGTTGATGAAAATCATCCAAGAAATCATTTTAGGTTTTATTTTATACTTTGCCTTTCGTGAATGGTGGAATGATGAGCATAGGCTATCTGAAGAAGAGATTACAGCAAAGGCATTAAATGAATTCCAAGAGAAAAAAAGAAACCAATATTAGGAATAGGAGTATGTGAAGCATGGGTGTACCGATTTTACCAACGATTAGTACAGGATTTATTGTAATTAGCGCAATTTTAGTGGCAATCGGATGGGGACTCATCATCGCCAGAAAAATTGACGCGCATAAAAAAGTTATGTTGGCAGCTGGTGCGTGCGCGCTAATCTTCTTCATTATTTATGCTTTAAGAACAGTATTTATAGGCAATACCGCTTTTGGCGGACCTGATGATGTGAAATTTTATTATACTTTCTTCTTAATTTTCCATATTATTTTAGCAACAGTAGGCGGCGTACTCGGACTTATTAACATTATTACTGGTTTAAAAGAAAAGTACACGATCCACCGCCGTCTTGGACCAATTGCAAGCATTGTTTGGTTCTTTACAGCCATCACGGGCGTTGTTGTATATTTATTGCTTTACATCATTTATGAAGGCGGCGAAACGACTTCCGTGATTAAAGCGATTTTAGGAAGTTAATTTTTAGAGGCTACCGTATAGCCTCTTTTTTATTTTAAAAAATAAAAAAAGAGGCTATTTAATTGCCTCCTTTATAATATAAATACAATATAATAAGTGCATTATGCGACGCCGAGTTCAGCTAAATCTTTTTTAATGTTTTCTAAAATGGATTCACATTTTTTCACTAGATGTGTTGGGAATACTTCATCTTCACCGTATTCTACACCATGTGGATAATAGTATTTACCAAGCGCAGGTTTCAAGATTTTTAAAGTAGCTGTATTGTTACCGCAGTCACCAGAAACAGCTGTGCAGAAAACGCGTAAATAGTAACGGCCTTCTTTCACATCAAAACGTCTGTCAAATGTCATACGGTCATAATCCCATCCGCCATGGCATGTTAAACCGTTTTTTTCCATTACTTCAACAAGTGCCGCTTGGTCTACGATTATATCTTCAAGCGTTTTGTTTTCAAAATACATGAATGATCCTCCTTTTGTTACATCGAACAAATTTTAACGTATAATTTTATAATAGTGCAATTTCTTAATAGTTGCAATGACAACATTGTGTCATACAAAATAAATTTAGTATAATGAGACCATTATAGCAAAGGATATGAATTGTATGAAAACGCTCTTTCGAATATTAATTGTCCTTTTTTGTATCGCTATTGTTTATTATTATACATCCGATTCAACTTATGAGCTTGAGCCGTTGGAAGGTCCTAATTCGAACTCCTCTGTAATCCCAAAAACTGAGATTCCAAAAGGGGATGAGGATGCATTACCAAGACCTAAGACGGGCATTTCTACATACATAAATCAGAAAAGTGAAAGAATTGTAAAGGATTTTGGCGAGCCGAATCGAATTGACCAAAGTGCCTATGGTTATGAATGGTGGGTTTATAACAACGACCCAAAATCTTTCATCATGTTTGGGGTAGAAAATGGAAAGGTCACTCAAGTATATACAGCAGGAAGTCAAGTGGATGCAACACCGTATAAGATAGGTGAATCGATTGATGAAATTTATCGAATGACGATTGTGAATCCGGAAATTACGGTGAATATTGGGGATAATGTGTATACATTTTCACTGTCGGAATATGATATGCATTCACGAATTTTAGTGAAGTTTGATGATGTTTTTGCCCAATTATATATCGACCAATTCACGGATACATTAGTAGGCATTCGATATATGAATGGCGAAACCTTGGTGAAGCATAGACCATATGAGATGACCTTTGTAGGAGATTTAATTCGGGTACCAAATTTAAATTCTTATATTTTACAGCAAAGTAATGAAGCTTATTCAAAACAATTATTTGATATTGTCAATGTTTTCCGTAAAAATAAGGATGTTCCAACATTGGAATGGGATGTTGAGGCTAGCCTTGCCGCCATGGAACATAGTGAGGAAATGTATACGGAAGATTATTTGTCTCATGATTCTCCTAAATTTGGTTCGCTGAAAGATCGTTTGCAAATGCATTCGGTTGTTTATGATGAAGTGGGGGAAAATTTGGCTACGGCTTATTATGATGCCATTGAAGCTGCTCATGGATGGTTTAATTCAGAGGAACATCGCGATTTGATTTTGAATGAAAAATTTACCCATGTTGGTTCAGGGGTTTTCCTCAATTATTATACGCAAATTTTTTTAAATAAACCTTGATATAAAAAGACTTTCAAAAGTGAATTGAGAAACTGGTTGTTTTTCAATCCGCTTTTTGTGTTTTAAAGACACTACCTTGTTGCTCCTGTGTCACATTTTTTTCCTGGGCATATGATATGGGAAAAGGAGTGACACAGTGCAATTAGCAGAGTTGTTAAAAGATTGGCCTTGTACGGTGAAAGGCGGCTCCATCCGCATTGAAGTAACAGGGATTGAAGATCATGCCCAGCATGTAAAACCAGGAGACTTATTCATTGTCAGAAAGGGAAAAAAGTTTGATGGTTACGAGTATATTGATTTAGCCATTCAAAATGGTGCAGTCGGCGTTGTCATTGAAGATGAAAATAAACTCGACCAATTAAAATTATCGGTTCCACTTATTTGGGTTCCGAACTGTTTAAAATTTATGTCCTTTAGTGCTGCAAAAATTCATCATTTTCCTGCAGAAGCGCTGCAAGTCATTGCAATTACTGGCACGAACGGGAAAACGACGGTGAGCCATTTCGTTGGGCAACTGCTGCAAGCACTACATAAAAAGGTCATGGTGATTGGAACGGTTGGCGTATTTATCAATGGAGAAGAAATCGATTTAGAATACGAACACTTAACAACACTACAGCCGAAACATTTGCATAAAATTTTGCAGTATGCGGTAAGAAATAGAGTTCAATATGTGGCATTGGAAGCTTCTTCTATGGGGCTTGCGACTCACCGTCTGGATGATTGCGATATTGATATAGGGGTATTTTTAAATTTAGCGGAAGATCATATAGAAGAACACGGATCTTTTGAAAAATATAAACAATCCAAACAAATTTTATCCCAGCTAGCGAAAAAACTTGTTTTAAATGGCGACGATTCATTTTGTCGAACAGTAGGGCTGCAATCGAAAAAGAAAAAAGCCTATTTTGGCCTTGGAAATCGTGTAAATTACCAATTGCAAGTATTAGCGGAAGGGATTCAGCATACTACTTGTTGTTTGCAGAGCGATAAAGGGCAAAAGGTGTTTACATTGCCATTTGTGGGAGAACATCAATTGCAAAATGCCATCGCTGCCATTACAACCGTCAGCGAATTAGGTTTCCCGATTGATAAGATTTGTGAAGCGGCGGAACACTTGCGTTTGCCAAAGGGAAGGCTCGAGCCGGTTCCAAATCATTTAAATTTGTCTATCTACATCGATTATGCCCACACGGAAGCAGCATTGAGAGCCGTCTTAAAAACGTTGAAAAAAACAGTGAAAAACGATTTAATTTTAGTATTTAGCTGCGGTGGTGACCGGGATAAACATAAGCGGATAAAAATGGGGGCAGTTGCTTCCAAATATGCAGATATGATTTACTTGACAACGGATAATCCGAGAAGTGAAGACCCAACTTTTATAAATTCTCAAATTGCAGCAGGGTTCACATCGACTCAAAAATATGAAATGATTTTAAACCGGGCAGAAGCCATTGAAAAAGCCATTTTGTCTGCCAAAGAAGGGGATACGATTCTCATTGCTGGAAAAGGTCATGAAACGACCCAAACTTTTAAGGACAAGGAAATTTATTTTTCTGATTATGAATGTGTTCAAGAGGTTTTGACTAAATGGAATCATCAAAATCAATAAATGCTTCTAAATGAAGGCGGCTAAAGCAAGTATTGTAAATACAAACTTCGCTGAAATTTTGCTATGATAGATGTACGGATTGGAGGAAAAAAAGATGATGATGACATCAGAATGGGCCTTCATTTTAGATGAAGCTGACACATTAAGCTCCATGATTCTTAATTCGGAACTCGTTCGCAATTATCGGGAAGCGCACCAAGCGGTTTACGGCGATCGAGCGTTGGTTGAGAAGATTGCCGCATTTAATCGATTAAAAGAACAATACGAGGATGTACAACGCTTTGGCAAATATCATCCTGATTATCATACAATTACGAAAGAAATTCGCAAGCAGAAAAGAGAGCTGGATTTAAATGAAAAAGTAGCCAATTTAAAACTTGCTGAAAATGAATTGCAAGATTTGTTGGATGAAATTAGTCTCATTATTGGAAAATCCGTTTCGGAAGCGGTCAAAGTTCCAGTGAGCAACCCATTTTTTGAAACATCTTGCCACTCAGGCGGATGCGGGTCCGGTGGGAAATGCTCTTGTTCTGCTTAAGAAACAATCAATTAGGCTGTTTGGAAAGGGACTCTTTCTGAACAGCCTTGCTTCTTAATAAGGAATTTATTCAATAACGGAGGAAGTTATGATTTTAGTTAGTGGATGTTTAGCAGGTTTAAAAGTTCGTTATAATGGTACCGATTGTTTAGATGAAAAAATAGCGAAATTGCTTGAGGAGAAAAAAGCCGTCACAGTTTGTCCGGAAGTCCTTGGAGGATTGCCGATTCCTCGGGAGCCGGCTGAAATCATTGGAGGGGATGGTTTTGATGTGTTAGATGGGAAGGCAAGGGTTGTGTCGAAATCCGGAAAGGATGTAACGGAATATTTTTTAAAGGGCGCTTTAGCGACTTTAGAAATCGCGAAGAAGGTAAATGCCACAATTGTCGTATTGAAAGAAAACAGTCCGTCTTGTGGAAGTACGATGATTTACAACGGAGAATTCAATGGAGAGAAAAAGGCAGGAGATGGCGTTACTTCTGCATTGTTGAAACGAAATGGATTTACTGTTATTTCAGAAGAGGAGTTTTTGAAGAAATTAAATTAAAAAGGACATTATATTTGTCTTATGCATCTATAATGTCCTTAGGATGAAAAAACTATTTTTCATTTTTCTTATTTTCTGCTTGGCTTTCAATCCAATTCCGTACAAGTGGAACTGCAATATCCGGCCGGTCGGTGATAATGCCTTGTGCACCGTTATCCAATAATTTTTTCATTTGTTCTTCATCATCAATTACCCAATAATGGACAGGGATGTTGAATTGATTTAAGAAAGCAATAAATTTTGGCGAGTCGAGCGTAAATCTTCCATGTTTTGGGGGCAGTTGAAATACGTCGACTTTTGGTTGATATAGATGTCCAAATTGGCTCGTATAAGCGGCAAAGGCTTTTCTTACATCCGTTTCTCCTGCTCCTAAAGCCACTCGATTTTGGGCATATAAATTAAAACGGTCCACTTGTTCGCTATAGAAGCTCGTTACTACTACCCGATCTTCTGCTTTGTATTCTTCTATTAATCTCCATAGTTTTGAAGGCATTAAGCTTCCTTCATAAGTTTCTGGACTATCTTTAATATCAATGTTGATATACATATTTGGGAATTTTTCAAATAATTCTCTTAGCGTCACAATCTCTACCTTTTCATTGCGGTATGGATAATTTCCATCTTCATCTTTATAATGATAAGCAAAATTAAAGGTCTTTAATTCTTCTAATGTAAAGTCTCTTACAGCACCTATTCCATCTGAAGTCCGATCGATGGTTTCATCGTGGAAAGCAACGATTTCTTCATCTTTTGTAAGGCGTATATCGATTTCAAAACCATCTACTCCAAGTTCAAATGCCTTCTCAAAAGCAATCATTGTATGTTCTGGCGCGAGTTTTGCTCCGCCTCTATGAGCTAACACAACAGGAGATTTTTGTAAAACTGCTTTTCCTTCTCGTTTTTGGGGTTTTAAAAAAGCTTTGCTTCCAGCCCATGCAGCTGCACTTGCAGCAGCAATTGCCAGCGCCAATTTTGTCTTTTTTCTCATGTTTGGCCTCCTTTACGAGCTTCTAACTTCTATTTTATCATTGAAAGTCTACTTTTTTGTTTAGCTAAAATTGCGTACCTTAAAATTGATTATAACGAAAATTGTAGCGCCATGTCACGAATGTTCAGTTGCTATTGATTTTGCGTGTATGGTATCCTTGAAATGAAGAAAAGGGGTAATAAAAATGCAAGAACGCCAAGGGCTTATTGTGTACGTTTATCAGTTAAAGAACGCCAAAAGTTTGAGAAAGTTTGGTCATGTGCATTATATTTCAAGAAAATTAAAATATGTTGTCCTCTATTGTAATCGAGATGAAATTCCTTATATAAAAAATAAAATACAACGCCTTCCATTTGTGAAAGACGTTGTGGAATCGTACTTGCCGTTTGTAAAAAATGAGTTTGAAAATAGCAAATCGAAGAAAGAAAAAGAAGAATTTGATTATCGAATTGGGCTTTAATCGAGCGGTGGAATTAAGCGGTTCATTCGCAATACGCCGATTAAATGTTGGTAGAATAAAATGGTTTCAGCGTAGTAACAGGAGTGTTTTATATCCATAGAAACTGCTTCTTTGCCGATTTCTTTTAATGCTTCCTCAAACAGCTCTAGCCGCTTAGATGGTTTTTCAGGTGTGTAAGGAATCCCTTCGCGGCATATGTATATCGGCATAAAGTTGCTGTCGCCAACCGGTTCAAAGGCTACTGCCGGGGAAGCGTACGCTTGATTACCTTTATACGATATAAATAAAAAGGCGTTATGGAATCTTTTTTCATTGGTGCGGATTAATTCACAAAGCTCGTAAATATCTCCATAGCCTTGTCCAAGTTCGACAAATTGTTGAGTCATTTTTATCATCCTTTCTTTGTCCTATATTAACATTGTTAAAGGTGGTTTGCCCATGAAATATATTGTGTCTTTTTTTAGTGTGCTTGTTCTGCTGATTGGCGGCGTACTCTTTTTTCAATATCAAGTTTTTTCTGACCAAGAAGATAGTGAATTAGAAGAATTTACATATAATCAAGAAATTGATGTCGTCTTAAGAGGAGATAGTTTAGATATTCGCCACCAATTTAAAAATTTACCAAATCAAGCGGTTTCTATCAACTGGCCCGAACAAGCACAAAATCCTGATTGTTTTATCGAAAAAGAAAATAGCTGCAAACGGTTAAGTGACGATTATTCCAAATTTGAAAAAAGCGATATACAAAATCAATCCATATCATACATAATCCCTCTACAAGGTGGCTTAAAATCCAATCAGCTGCTAAAAAATATTTTTGTTACATTAGAAAATGGAATTGTATCTCATACAACAGTGCATGTTACAACTGACCAATCTGTGAAAGGAACATGGATTACAGGATTGCCTTTAGTTGGCCAACAATCCTTATCTTTAGTCAACTACACGATGTTTAGCGGTACGGGTCCAGTCTATGAATTGTATTATCAAGCAGGAGAGATGTATCATCAAGAAAAAGATGACTTAATTACGGTTTATTCACCAAATCCAATTCAAGATGATTTAATGAAACAATTTGATGAAATAAAATTAATGAATGATGAACATATTGCCGTTGTACTTAACTCTAACCTTAATTCACAAGGAAGCCGCATTTTGTTTACGAATCAGTCATCTGTTGAAGCTATGAAGGAAGAAATATTTTTAACGCAATTAAACATGAAGTATCAGTTTGAAAATGTGCCAAATTGGGTACGAGAAGTATTAGCTTCATTCTTAACAGGTAGCGAAATTGGCGGAGAGAAAGCAAAAGAAATTACCGTGACGCTAAAGAATCGGATGACGGATTCCCAACTTAAACTTTGGAATGAAAAATTGCAAGAGTTGGAAGGTAGCAAAATTGATGCTTCCACTTTAGATAAACTGTTAAGCGAAGTATGCGGCAATCATACACAATATTTTGAGGCAAATGCCTCAACGGATGGAGTCTATCCATTATTGTTTAATGACACACGGGATGTGTACATCAATTCCAACTTAGTAAAAGATGTGGAAGTCATTTTCAAAGATGGGCAAGTGCTCTATTCGGCTGATACATTATTGAAACATCTTGGATATGAAACGAAAATTGGGGAAAATGGCTTTTATGTGGAAAATGATGCAAGACAATTCCGCTTCCCAATTGACCATGCCTTCTATGTTTATAATCAAAGACGATACAATACCGTTTCTCAACCAATAAAAATCGTTTCAGGAAAGTATTACATCGAAGAGTCTTGGCTTCAAAAATTATTCCTTGTAGAAGTGGACAAAAAGAAAGATACTATTTCCATTAATACAATTGAATTAGAAAAATAAAAGAAAGATTGGTGAGAAAAATGCGGGTAGTTGCCGGAGAAAGAAAGGGCACGCCGCTTAAAGCAATTGCTGGCACGACTACAAGGCCTACTACAGATAAAGTAAAAGAATCCATTTTTAATATTATTGGCCCTTTTTTTGAAGGGGGAATTGTATTAGATTTATTTGCAGGTAGTGGCGGCCTGGGAATTGAAGCACTAAGCAGAGGGGCTGAACGGGCCATCTTCATTGAAAAAGATCGAAAGGCATTTCAAATGTTAAAAGAAAATATACAAAAATGCCGATATGAAGAAAAGGCTGAATTGTATTGCACGGATGCCAGTCGTGCTGTGAAGGCGCTTTTAAAACGGGATATACAAATCGATTATGTATTTGTCGATCCACCCTATAAAAAGCTGGAATACTACAATTTTGTTTCCCTTCTTGCGGAAGGCGGAAAGCTATCTCAAGATGCCATCATTGTCTGTGAACATTCATCGGAAGTTCATTTGTCGAAAGAATTCGGACCATATGTCTTAGTCCGAGAAGAAACTTACGGTAATACGAATATCTCAATTTATCGAAAACGTTAGGGAGAGAGAAACATTGTCTGAAAAAATTGCAGTAGTACCTGGAAGTTTTGATCCGATTACCAATGGACATCTAGATATTATTAAACGGGCAGCAGATATATTTGATGTTGTGTATGTGGCGGCTTTAAAAAATTCATCCAAACAACCACTATTTACAATTGATGAAAGAATTGAATTGATTAAAGAAGTGACGAAGGATATTCCGAATGTTCGCGTGGAAAGCTCTTCAGGATTATTAGTGGAATATGCCAAATCTCGAAATGCCGTTGCGATTGTACGGGGCTTGCGGGCGGTTTCAGATTTTGAATATGAAATGCAAATAACATCAATGAACCGTTTTTTGGAAGAATCCATTGAAACATTCTTCATCATGACAAAAAATCAATATTCCTTCTTGAGTTCAAGCATCGTGAAGGAAGTTGCCCGCTATGGGGGAAGCGTCAAGGGGCTTGTGCCTTGCATAGTAGAAGAAGCATTGAAAAAAAAATTTCAACAATAATAGAAACTCGGCAGTGATGATGCCGAGTTTTTCCTTTTTCAAGTTTTATAAAAATAAGATAAAATATAACAACGGAATGATGAATGACATCAAAATTCTTATTAAAATATATGGTTTAAGCGAAATGTTTTCGCTTTTGGCAATCACTGCCACTTGCATATGAATGCTTAAACTTTGTGTAGATAAAAAAATGGTTAAAAGCAGCGGAAGCAAAATAGGTTCACTTTCAAAAAAATTATATGAAATTTGGAGTCCATTTGTCATTTCTAAAGATGCTGCTGTCAGTAGTAGCAAATATGTATGTACGTTTGGAACAATGGTCTGGATGGTATACATCACAACTGTATAAATCGTTGTGAAAAAGATGATGGTCGAACCAACGACAAGAACTGTAGGAATGCTGTCTTTAATGCTTGAAATAAACGGATTTTCGTTTCGTTTAGGGTTGTCTAATTGGACCATTTGATGAGGATTTGAACGGTTATAAAAGTAATACACAAGCAAAATGATGATGGATACGGTATGATACAATATTAAATACTGCCAACTGAAACGGGTATTGTGCAATAAGTCATGTCCAACGAATCCTAATACGAATAATGGGCTTGGACTATGACAAATACTTAAAAGACTGTTTGCTTCCTGCTTGGAAATTTGCCTTGTCCTTTTTAGATAGGCAATTGTTGCAGCCCCCGTCGGAAATCCGCCGAGAGCGCTGATTCCATAAGTTTTTAAATATAATTTTAATCTCGATAAGGAATTGGCCTTTTCTGGCGTCAAGCGAATAAACCATTGGGTTAAAATCAAATACGGCAATAAGTAGGGGAATAAAGCTTCCAAGAAAAGTTTGAGCCCGATGTCGGCTCCTTTGTGTGCAATTCCTGGAAAGAGCAATAATAAAATAATCAGTACGATACATACGAAAAGATATACTAGTGGAATAAGCCATCAACTCTTTTCAACTAATGTTTTTCTATGATTGAAGTGCTAAACTAATATATGCATGTTTAATTTTATTTATTTAGCTTTTTTGGCTGAACAAGGGGTGATTTAACCTTTGAAACGTTTACTATTGATGATCCTGATGATGCTGGGGATGTTTTTTTTATTTTTTTACCAGCTGGATTACTATATTATGAAACCTGGAAGTGCCTATGATGTAAGCAAGTTTGTCACTGTGGAAAATGGGGATCTGGATGATGAAGGGACTTTTAGTTTAATGACCGTTGCCATGAGCCAAGCCACACCTTTGACATATCTGATAGCAAAATTCAGCGAGCATGAAGAGATTATGAAGAAGGAAGAAGTTCATCAAAAGGAAGAAGACGAGCGTGAGTATAATATTCGTCAGTTGAAACTGATGAAGGATTCACAATTTAATGCCATCTATGTGGCCTATAATAAGGCAGGGCTTCCATATACAGTAGATTACAACGGCATTACTGTTTTAAATGTTTTAGCCGGTGGAGCAAGCGATGGAATATTAGAGCCGGGAGATAAAATTGAAGAAATCGATGGAACCATCATTAAAAAAGCTGAGGATTTAGTGCATGTGCTAGAAACTAAAAAAGAGGATGATGTGGTCCAACTAGTGATTCAAAGGGATGAAAAATTGTTGGACCGTACCATAACTTTAAAAGAAATCCCTGATAGCGATGGGAAAATCGGTTTAGGTATTACATACGCTGAAAATAAAACGATTCAGACGGATCCAAAGATCAAAATTAACTCAAAAGATATCGGCGGTCCATCAGCGGGGCTTATGTTTACCCTCGAAATTCTCAACCAGCTCTTGGATGAAGATATAACAAAAGGATATTTAGTGGCAGGCACCGGTGAAATGCATGAAGACGGCACAGTCGGCCGAATCGGCGGCATTGAAAAGAAAGTGGTAGCTGCCCATAGGGATGGAATGGAAATATTCTTTGCTCCTGATGATGAAATCCCGGAAGAAGTCAAAAAGGAAAATCCTGATATTCTCTCCAATTATGAAGCAGCTGTGAAAACGGCGAAAAAAATAAATACCGACATGAAAATCGTGCCGGTAAAAACAATTGATGATGCGTTAAATTACTTAAAGAATTTGCCTGAAAAAGAAAAAACTTCATAATCGTATTGGCGGAGTTTGATAATCTCCGTCAATTTTTTTATTTGAAATATTTTCAACCCCTAAAGCATACATTTCGGATGCGCGGATATCGATTTGCAGCATTGAATCTTTTGCTTGGGCAACTCGGCTAATTAGTGGCAATTCAAATTGTTTTTTGCGCTCTGATAAATAGGCTTGTCCTTTCTTTGTCATTCCTAGCAAACGAATGTAAGAAGGTGTTTTGAATTGATGCAATTCTTCTTTCGTAATCCCGGTGAAGATGTGGGTAAGCATTCTTTGCAGCCTTGTCCATGTATAACGTTTCGATTTAATGCCGGACATAAATTGTGAAAAACTTTCGCTCTGTTTAGCATGTTTAATAAGGGCATATTCAATTCCTTCTGAAACGTCGGCAAAGGCTGTTAAGTTTTCTGGGCGGTAGCGCATAATGGCATATTTTAAAAGCGGCCAAAAGGCTTCCCAATCGACGAAACGCTTATACTGCTGTTGCCATTCTGCCAGCTCATTGTATGTGGATTGTGGAACATAAGGAGAAATTACATTGAGAGTACCCTTTTGGAAGAGTTCTCTCCTTATGCCCGTTGCACTAGCTATAGTTGAAGTCTTGCTGACGGAATCGTGATAATTGGCATGGACTCGTTGAATGGTCACTGGCTGAATGGATAAGTTGAATTTTTTTGCGGCAGCTATATAGTGATGGCCGAGAATATTATTTGGTTTAGATAAGTCGATATAGGTTTTTTGATTTTTTTGTTTTAATTGTTCGTATGCATAATACAAACTTTGCGGATAACTGATTCCGGTTGAGACAAACTGTTTTATAAGGCTATTATATTCTTCAAAATGTTCTTCAATTAAGTTGGCCGTATTTAGAAAAGGCTCAATTTTCCCGTCTTCGCTGCCAAAGGAGAAGGCGTCGCATTTCAGCGCATCAAGAAGAAAAATTGCCCCTTCTGCAAACAGCGGAGCATTGGCTGTGCTGAAAACATAGGGCAATTCAACAACAAGATCCACGCCGTTTGCTAAAGCCATTTTGGTCCGATGCCATTTGGAAACGAGGGCCGGTTCCCCCCTTTGAAGAAAGGAGCCGCTCATTACAGCGATTACAACGTCTGCGTTTGTAATGATTTTCGACTGGGTAACATGATAATAATGTCCATTATGAAATGGATTATATTCCACGACAATTCCGACTGCTTTCATTGTATGACCCTTTCCAAATCTTTCTGTTCTTAATAAATTTATACTGCATTATAGTATCGTTTTTGTAAAGTGACAAGGAAATATCTTGACATCTAATTTATCACATTATATAATCATCATTGTTGTCTTGGGGTGATTCGTGAATGAAATGGTCTATTCATCAACTATCTAAGTATCGCCATACTGGCATGCCGATTGATACAGTTGTCGAGTTGGATGACGTGAAAAAGCGAAATAGTGATATTCGCGAGATTTCACCCGTTCATATAAAAGGTCACTGTACTATCGGAAATTCACAAATGACTTGTCATTTAAACTTAACAGCGACCTTAACTCTTCCATGTGCTCGCACGTGGGAAAATGTTGAATTTCCTATTGAAGTGGATACGGTTGAAGTCTTCAATTGGGCTGATCCGGAACTTTGTGGGAATGATGATGAGGATATCCATTACACAGATGGAGAAGTCATCGATTTAACACCAGTCTTAGAAGAATTGATCCTCCTTGAGATACCGATGCAAGTATTCAAAGAAGGTACTGAAGGTACAATAAAAGGTGGAAAAGACTGGAGTTATTATACAGATGAAGAATTAAGTCAACAAAATGACGAACCAAAAGTGGATCCAAGACTTGCTGGATTAGCCAAGTTTTTTGATCAAAAAGATGAATAAACCTACAAGGAGGTGCCAATCATGGCTGTACCATTTAGAAGAACTTCTAAAACTGCAAAAAGAAAACGCCGCACTCATTTCAAATTATCAGTACCTGGTATGGTAAATTGCTCAAATTGCGGTGAACCAACTTTATCTCACCATGTTTGCAAATCTTGCGGACATTACAAAGGTAAAGAAGTAGTAAGCAAATAATAAAGCGTATATCGTTTACGCTCTTGCCAAAAAGACTATTAGAGTGACCATGGCTCTCTAATAGTCTTTTTGTGCTTTTTTCACAAAAAAATGGTCATAACCAATTCTTGTCATCCAGGTATTCGTCTATTACTATGAAAACATATGGCAAACTATTGAAATCACTGTTTAAAAAGGGGATGTTGTTCATTGTCTTACAAAATTGACCTAAAAGAGGGTATTCTTACGTTTACCATTGACAGGGAAGAAAAAAGAAACGCAGTAAATGATAAGGTTATGGATGGGCTAAAAAAAGTCATTAAACATATTAAAGAAAATAAAGATGTGCGTTTCTTAGTCATTACCGGTGCCGGGGAGAAAGCTTTTTGTTCTGGCGGTGATTTGTCAGAATTTCATAGTTTAAAAACGGCTGAAGAAGCTTTCGGAATGCTCAGCAAAATGGGGAATATTTTATATGAACTTGCCACACTGCATGTTCCTACCATTGCCCTCATTAATGGGACAGCCGTTGGTGGAGGCTGCGAAATTGCTACAGCCTGCGATTTCCGATTGGTGGCAAGACACGCAAAATGCGGCTTCATTCAAGGTACATTAGCCATCACGACTGGATGGGGAGGAGGAACTTATTTATTTGAACGGGGATTGCGGCACGACCGTGCATTAAAAATGTTGATTGATGCAAAACCATATGATGCACAAACATTATATGATATCGGCTGGGCGATGAGAGTCTTTGATGGTCCGAAAGAAGAAGCGTTGGAAGCCTTTATTGAAGATATGAAAAAAGTGCATCCATCTGTCCATCATGCTTATAAAGAAATTGAACTTCGCAAATGGAGAGAGCGGAATGTATATGGACGCGTAATGGAAGAAATCAGACTTTGCGCGAAGCTTTGGGAAAGCGAAGAACATGAAAAAGCCGTAGAGCGATTCTTGTCAAAATCAAGCAGTAAAAAATAAAAGCTAGATGTTTTGGAGCATGGAATCATTTTTTTGAAATAGGTTGCGACAAATTTTTTATATGTCGTAACCTATTTTTTTCTATGTTCTTTAATTCTATTTATTCTCTTTTTGCATATAGTAGAGTAAAAAAATGAGAGGAGATAGGTATGGAAGGGAAAAGAAGAAAAGATCAATGGACCCCTGAAGATGATGAAAAATTAGCAGAAATTGTGATTACAGCTGTCCAAAACGGTAGAACTCAATTAGAAGCATTTGCAGAGGCTGCAGAAGTGCTGGGACGAACAAAGCAGGCTTGCGGTTTCCGCTGGAATAAAACATTAAGACAACAATATGGCCAAATGTTGAATAGCGTCAGAAAACGGCCGAAGCAATTAATGAGAAGCCACTTAAAACTTGCATTAAATAGTTTTGATGAATTGACGGAAGCGTATAATGAGTTGGAATTAAAGTATCGGGAGCTTCAAACGGAGCATGATAAAGTATTAAAATGGCTTCAACAAGGAGCGGTTTTTATTGAACAGCAGCAAAAGCAACAGCAGTAATAAACATTTTCCATTCTTCTTAATGATTCAGCTAAAAATATCGAAAACTTCAAAAATTTCCAGTATAATATGAAAAAAGGGTGTGACACTCTATCAGTCACACCTTTTTCTTGTTCGAGTATAGTTCATCAAGAAAAGAGGGTAGCGGATATGAAAATTGCAGTGATTGGAGCAGGTTCTGTCGGAATGTTGTTATCCACCTTTTTAGCAGATTGTTTAGATGTAACATGCATTGTTAGAAGAAAAGCGCAAGAGGCAGCAATCGGCAAGCATGGCATAAATAGAGTAAATTTAGACGGAACAGTTACAAAAACTTCGGTGAAAGCATCTATAGACTATAACGAATTGGAGAGAGCTTCTTTAGTCATTGTTGCGGTAAAATCTACGCATTTGCAAGAACTGTTACCAAAGCTTGCAAATTTATCAATCGATATCCCCCTTTTGTTTGTGCAAAACGGCTTAGCCCATTATGAAGAGGCATTAAAACTACCTCAAAAGACCATTGCTTTCGGCTCCTGCCAATTTGGGGCGCAAAAAGAAAATGATTATACGGTTATCCATCGCGGCATAGGTGTGTTAAAATTAGCTGTTGAACGGGGAAATGCTGAGATTTTTCAATTGTTTCATAAAGTTGAAAGCCCATTGTTCCCTGTCCAATTTGTGGAGGACGCGGAAAATATGCTTTTTGAGAAAGCGTTATACAATTGCTTTATCAATCCAATGACAACAGTACTCCAAGTAAAAAACGGGGAGCTTGTAGCAAATCGCCATGCCAAAAAGTTGTTGGAATCATTGTATGAAGAATGTATGGAAGCATTTCCGGAGCAACGGGAGAATATGGCTTTTAGTGCTGTTGTTTCGTTATGCGAAAAAACAGCAACCAATACGTCATCGATGCTACAGGATCGGGTAATGAATCGGAAAACGGAAGTGGAATCCATTGTTGGTGCCGTAATTAAAAAAGCTGAACAAAGAGGTCGAAGTTTGCCGATTTTAAATACTTTATATCATTTGGTGTTAGCGATAGAGGGTGAAAAAACGTGAAAATGGTTTTCGCTTATGTTCTCGGCACCCTGATTTTACTACCAATCATAGCGTTTTTCATTGCGTATTTGATTTTTCGAAAATTTTTAAAGAAAAAAGCCAACTATAGTTTCCGTTTAGCTGCAGATGTCACCACCTTTTTTCTATTTTTCTCCGTTGCGATTTCTATTTCAACCTTATGGGGAACCGCCATCAGCATTGTTGTCATTACCATTTCATTTTTGATTGCAATCATTATGACCTTTATTGATTGGAGGACACGAAAGGAAATAGAAGTCATTCCCCTATTGAGAAGAATTTGGCGGGTGCAATTTGTATATTTATTTCTTGTGTACAATATTGTTTGGATTGTAGGAATCGTTCAAAATATCCTACTTTTTGTTACATAGTTGGATTGATACATATTTTGATTGAGCCATTTCCTTTTCAGACCATGGGGGAAACGTTTACAATATTACAAGTGAAACTCATTCAAAGAAATGAACGTACAGAGATAAGTAGAGGAGAAGACATATGGAACTGGAAAGAATATCACCAGTTAACAATCAATTGTTATCTGACTATTGGGCAGGAAACGAACAGTTACTTTCTTTTTATCAATATCCATATCATGATGAATCATTCCAAGTGCGGGCTCGTTATTTGAAAGAACAGACGTATGACAGAAAACAATTGTGTGAAGTCATTTATCAATTTATGGAACCCTTTGGAATTTCTGAAAAATCATTGGAACATTTGCGGAAGCTGGAGAAAGGAGCGCTTGCGGTTGTTGGTGGACAGCAGGCTGGACTGCTCACTGGCCCCCTTTATTCCGTTCATAAAGCCATCAGTGTTATACTGCTTGCAAAAGAACAAAGCGAAAAATTAAACACAGATGTGGTGCCAATTTTCTGGATTGCAGGGGAAGATCATGATATTCTTGAGATTAATCATATGTATACGATCGTAAATGGGCTGCCGAAAAAGAAAATATACGGAGTGGACCATCGGAGAAAAACGATGGCTTCAGAAACGCCAATTGACCATTCCCTTATGAAAGAATATATTGATGAAATTTTTAAAGACTACGGAGAAACGGAATACACTCAAACACTCTATCAATCAGTGCTTCATCATATGAATGAAAGCGAAACTTTTACGGATTTCTTCGCGCGATTAATGAATGATTTATTTAAAGATGAAGGACTTTTGATGATTGATTCAGCGTTTTCACCATTTCGACGTTATCAAACGTCATTTTTTCAACGCATCATTGAAAAAAATGAAGAAATTAGTGTATCCGTTGTCGAAAAGGAGCAATTGTTAGAAAAAAGAGGCTATGGTACGCCGATTTTAGCGACGAAAGAAAATGCAAATCTTTTTTATGTGAGGGATGGAGAACGGTTTTTACTTGAAAGAAAAAATGAACATTTCGTCAACTTAAGTGCCAATGTAAAATTTTCTAAGGAAGAACTGTTGAATCTTGCCATAGAATCGCCGGAAAATCTAAGCAATAATGTCGTGACAAGACCATTGATGCAAGAAATGTGTTTGCCGGTATTGGCCTTTGTTGCTGGCCCTGGGGAGCTTTTATACTGGGCGACATTAAAAGATGCTTTTGATGTTTTAAATCTGCAAATGCCGATTTTAGCACCGAGATTGAACATCACCTTCATCACTCGTCAAGTGGAGCAACTGCTTTCTGAATACGATGTAACGTTTGAAGAAGTTATAAATGGTGAAGTGGAAAAAATTAAACATCGTTTTATTGAAAGCATACAAGAAGTGGAAGCGAAAAAGAAAATCGATCAGATTCGAAATATGCTGGATGAAGCGTATAAAGACTTGCATTGCTATTTAGATTCGAAAGACCTTCACTTAGAAAAGATCATGGAAAAAAATAAAAAATATCACTACATGCAATTAGATTATTTAAATCAAAAAATCGAACAGGAAGTGCTGCTAAAACACGAGCATACAATTCGACGGTTCAATACCATTGCCAGTGAATTGTATCCGAATCAGAATTTCCAAGAGCGCGTGTACAACCCGTATCAATATATCAATAGATATGGTCAAAGTCTTATTTCTGATTTATTGAAATTGCCGCTTACAATAAGCGAGTCCCATTATTTAGTTAAATTTTAATTTTATTATATCATTTTCCTATGAGCTATCTCCTATGGGGATAGCTCTTTTTTACTTAGTTAAATTTTTGGTCATTAAGTACTATTGTCATATTTTATAAAAAGTATATTAACTGCATGAAAAATTGGTGGTGGAAAGTGGGGGATTGTGGTAAATTATTTACTAAAGTGGGGTGAGTAGCATGTTCATGGGAGAATATCAACACTCTGTTGATGCCAAAGGACGTTTAATCATACCTTCCAAATTTCGTGAAGCGTTAGGAAATACTTTTGTGATTACAAGAGGTCTTGATAACTGTCTTTTTGGCTATCCTATGGACGAATGGCGAAAACTCGAAGAAAAATTGAAAGATTTGCCAATGACGAAAAAAGATGCGAGAGCTTTTGCTAGGTTCTTCTTCTCAGGGGCTACCGAAGTGGAATTAGATAAACAAGGGCGTATCAACATCCCATCGAACCTTGCTACTTACGCCAAACTTGAAAAAGAGTGTGTCATCTTAGGGGTTTCAACCAAAATTGAAATATGGTCTAAAGAACTTTGGGAAGAGTATTTCAACAAGGCAGAGGAATCTTTCAATGATATTGCGGAAAATCTGATTGGCTTTGACTTCTAGAGAATACATCCAAGAAGGAGCAAATTCACAATGTTTAATCACACAACTGTTTTGTTAAAAGAAGCTGTTGATGGCTTAAATATTAAACCAGACGGAATTTATGTGGACTGTACGTTAGGTGGAGCTGGTCATAGCGAATATTTAGTTCAACAACTTTCTGATAAGGGAAGATTGATTTGTTTTGACCAAGACCTCAATGCTATTGCCCATGCAAAAAAGCGTTTACAAAAGTTTGAAGATAAAATTACCTATGTTCATTCCAATTTTCGCTATTTAAAGCCACAATTAGATTTGCTAAATATTCAGAAAGTTGATGGTGTTCTCTATGATTTAGGAGTTTCTTCTCCGCAGCTTGATACACCAGAGCGCGGGTTCAGCTACCAACATGACGCTCCTTTAGATATGCGCATGGACCAAACGCAAGAATTAACAGCTTATCATATTGTGAATGAATGGCCATATGAAGAATTAGTTCGTATTTTTTTTCGTTATGGAGAAGAACATTTTTCAAAGCAAATTGCCCGCAAAATTGAATTGGCAAGAAAAAAAGCACCCATTGAAACAACAGGCCAACTTGCAGAATTAATTAAAGAAGCGATTCCAGCTTCTCGACGTCGTACAGGCGGACATCCAGCCAAAAGAGTTTTCCAAGCAATTCGCATCGCTGTAAATGATGAATTAGGAGCGATTGAGGAGTCACTTACAGATGCTATTGATTTATTGCGTGTGGGGGGACGCATAAGCGTTATTACATTCCATTCATTGGAAGATCGCATCGTGAAAACAATTTTTAAAGAGGCATCTTCATTGCCAGAATTGCCCCCAGGGTTACCAATCATTCCAGATGAATACCAACCGGTTTTAAAACTGATTACGAAAAAGCCGATTGTTCCGTCAAAGGAGGAAATATTAGCAAACAATCGTGCAAGATCGGCAAAACTGCGCATCTCTGAAAAAATTCATGAAAAAGGGCGTGGCTAAATGGCAGTTCGTGTAAGGCAATCATTATATTATCAACAGCAAGAAGCACCCTATGAACAACCCACCATCCAACCTAAGACCAAGCCGAAATTAAAGAAACAACGAATCACTGCAAGGGAAAAGTTTCTATATATCGCATTTGTGATACTTATTGCTGCTTTAGCAATAGTCATATTACATAAACAAAGCGCTATTCAAAGAACGACGATTGAAATAAAAGAGATTGAAAAAGAAATCGCAGAAATTAAAAACGAAAATGTCGATTTAAAGGTGCAAGTCAGTGAATTATCAACATACGAAAGAATTTGGGAAAAAGCGAATTCACTCGGTTTAACTCTGAAAGAAGATAATGTAAAGGTAGTGCCGGGAGAATGAAGAAAAAGAAATTTCGTTTCCAATGGGGAGCCTTTCTCATGTTTATCTTTTATGGAGGGCTCTTTTTTGCATTATTCTTGAGAATTACATATATACAAGCGACTGGGAAAGTGGAAGGGGAAGAATTAAAGGCAAGGGCTGCAGCATTGTATCAAAAAGAAGCGGTGCTTACTGCTGAACGAGGAAAAATTTTAGATCGGAACGGCAATGTCATTGCTGAAGATACTTTGAGTTACCGTTTAATTGCTATTGTGAACCCCGCTGCAACAACGAATAAGGAAAAACCGCAGCATGTAGTGGATCCGGAAAAAACGGCAAAAGTATTAGCGAAATACATTGCCATGGATGAATCGGAAATTTATAAAATTTTAACAAAACGAAGACCAGATGGCCGTTATTATTATCAAGTGGAATTCGGAGCGGCCGGAAGAGGTATCAGCCATGAAGTGAAAACAAAAATCGAAAAAGAAAAGCTTCCGGGAATTACATTTGTCAGCGATACGAAAAGGTATTATCCTAATGGAGTATTCGCTTCCCACTTAATCGGATTTACTCAAAGGGAACAAAAGGAAGACGGCTCATTTATTTCTGTTGGAAAAATGGGGCTGGAGTTAACTTACAATAAACAATTAACTGGAAAAAACGGGAAAATTGAATATGAAAGTGATGCCTATCATTATTTAATTCCAAATCGGGAAAAAATGGTTCAGCCGGCCAAAAACGGAAACAATATATACTTAACGATTGATAAAACGATTCAAAACTTTTTAGAAGATGCCATGACGAATGTGTATAAAGAGTATAATCCGGAGTCGATGGTCGGCATTGTAGCGGATGCAAAAACCGGTGAAATCCTTGCAATGTCTCAAAGACCAACATTCAATCCTGAAACACGGGAAGGTTTGGAAAACAACTGGTTAAACTATGTCACTCAAGATGTAATTGAGCCGGGTTCCACCATGAAAACTTTTACTTTATCAGCTGCAATTGATTCTGGTAATTGGAATCCAAATGCAACTTATCAATCTGGTGCATACAAGGTGTTCGACCGGACGATTCGAGACCATAACATCTATGGTTGGGGTCGAATCACTTATTTAGAAGGGTTTCAACGTTCCTCCAATACGGCAATGGCTAATTTGCTGCAAATTATGGGAAACGATACGTTTATTAAGTACTTAAATGCCTTTGGTTTTGGACAAAAAACAGGCATTGACTTGCCAGGGGAAGTAAGTGGTACGATTTTAACCCGCTATCCAATCAACTATGTAACAACTTCCTTTGGACAAGGTTCTACAGTGACGCCAATTCAGCTTGTGCAAGCAATGACAGCCATCACAAATGATGGAGTCATGATGCAGCCGTATGTCATTGATAAAATTGTAGATTCCACGACAGGTAAAGTCATCGAGGAACATAAGCCAAAAGAAAAAGGTAAGCCAATATCTGCAAGCACGGCAAAACAAGTAAGAGAAATTTTGGCTTCTACTGTTACATCTGAAGTGGGGACTGCAAGAAATTATAAAATCGATGGATATGAAGTGGCCGGGAAAACAGGAACAGCCCAAATTCCAAACCCGAATGGAAAAGGGTATTTATATGGAAAAAATAATTATTTATATTCCTTCTTAGGGATGGCACCGGCTGACAATCCGCAATTAATCGTTTATGTTGCGGTGAAAAGACCGAAACTAAAAGATACAGAAGTTGGCTCTGAACCGGTGGCAAAAGTATTTAACCCTGTAATGGAAAATAGTTTGAAGTATTTAAATATCGATCCGGAAGATGTGAAACCGGTTGAAACGGTGAATATCGGAAATTATATTGGAAAAAATGCTGCAAACATCAAACAGGAATTAGAGAGCCAAGGGTTGAAACCTATTGTAATCGGTGAAGGCGGTGAAATCACAGACCAATATCCGAAAGAAGGTGTTGCCCTGTTAAAAAATAACCTCGTCTTTTTAAAAACAGATGGGGTTGTGACATTGCCATCTTTTGAAAACTGGTCCTTAAGAAATTTACTCATCTATAAAGCCATGTCTGGTATAAATATTGAAATTGTAGGAGAAGGCTATGTTGAAAGCCAAAGTGTTACAGAAAACACGGTGATTTCTGATTCATCACCAGTTGTAGTAAAACTTAAAACACCGGAAGAATCCTTTGTTCAGCCAAGAGAAGAAACAGATGAAGAGTTGCCTCAAGATTAATTCATCCTTTGAATAGATGAGAAGCTCGAATCATACCTTGTTAAAAACGAGGTGTGGTGTCGAATGAAGTGGATTTCCACCGTTTCAAAAAAACGGCTAAGGATTGTGATGTACGCCTTTATCCTGTTTGTGATAGCCGTCATCATCCGATTGTTTTATGTTCAAATCATTCAACATGACAAGTTAACCGAACTGGCCAAACAAAACTGGGATCGGGAAATTCCCTTCGCTTCCGAACGTGGGGAGATTGTTGACCGCGATGGTGAAGTGATTGTCACAAACAAATTGGCACCAACGCTGTACTTTATGCCGGCACAAAATGATGACATTGAACAAGCAGCTAAACAAATCGCTTCTGTATTAAAAGTAGATGAAAAAAAACTATATGAAAAAATGAATTCCAAATCCTATTTAGTCAAGCTTGCGCCAGAAGGGAAAAATATTACCTATGAACAAGCGGTAGAACTGCAACGATTAAAAATCGATGGATTATATACAGGGGTTGATTACGTTCGGCATTACCCTTATGGAACGCTACTTTCCCGTTTGCTTGGTTTTACCGGTTATGATACCCAAGGGCTTGCAGGAATTGAATATCAATATGATAAATTTCTCACATCAAAAGATGCAGCGATTCGTTTATTTACCGACGCAAAAGGAAATGCTTTGCCTCACGTAGATGATGAGTGGCGAGAAGGAAAACAAGGAGCAATGGTGCAATTAACCATTGATTTAGAAGTGCAGCAAGTGGTAGAAAGAGAACTGGCGCAAGCAATGGAAAAATATAATGCAGAACAAGCTTTGGCAATCGTCATGAATCCAAATACGGGAGAAATATTATCCCTTGCCTCTTACCCTACATATGATCCAAGCAATTATGAAGAGGTGAGTTCGGAAATCTATAACCGCAACTTGCCGGTTTGGATGACCTTTGAACCAGGATCAACATTTAAAATTATTACACTTGCTGCAGCCCTTGAAGAAGGCAAAGTAGATTTGGACAAAGATACTTTTTATGACAAAGGTTATACCATTGTAGAAGATTCGAGACTGCGTTGCTGGAAACGGGAAGGACATGGCCTGCAAACATTTTTGCAAGTGGTGGAAAACTCTTGCAACCCAGGATTTATTGAGCTCGGTCAGCGAGTGGGACCTGATAAATTGATGCAATATATTAGAAATTTTGGATTTGGCGAAACTACTGGATCCAACATTGCAGGGGAAGCAACAGGCATTTTATTCTCAAAAGAAGCTTTCGGTCCAGTTGAACATGCGACAACTTCCTTTGGGCAGGGGATTGCTGTTACGCCAATCCAGCAAGTTCAAGCAGTGTCCGCGGCCGTTAATGGCGGGAAACTTTATAAACCTTATGTCGTTTCAAAAATTATCGATTCTGAAACTGGAAAAACTATTTTAGAAAATAAGCCGGAATTAAAGCGTACGGTGATTAGTGAACAAACTTCCGAAAAAATTAGATATGCGTTAGAATCGGTTGTTGCCAATGGGTCCGGACGAAATGCCTATCGAGACGGAATGCGCATCGGCGGAAAAACGGGAACGGCACAAAAGGTGGAAAACGGTCGCTACAAATCGGGAGACTATATCGTTTCTTTTATCGGATTTGCACCGAGCAATAATCCACAAGTGGTTGTTTATGTAGCTATTGATAGTCCAAAAAGTTCAGTCGTATTCGGAGGTACCATCGCTGCCCCAATTGTTGGGCAAATCATAGAAGATATTGCGCCGATTATTGGATTGAATGTCAACCGTGAAGGGCAGATGGAAAAGCAATACCGTTGGGGAGATCCGATGACTGAACGGGTGCCGAATTTAGTGGGAATGAAGGTAGATGAAATCATGAAATTGAATTACCCATTCAACATTGAAATGCATGGAGAAGGGGAAGTTGTAAAATCTCAACTACCGGAACCGGACAATCTTTTAGAAGTGGATGGAACGATTCATTTATATTTAGGAAATTAAATGAGATTGGAAAGGATTGTTCACATTTCTATGTCCTGCGGGATTTTCCCCGCAGGCAACAAAATAAAGAAGGAAGAATGTCATAATTTGTTAATGTACTATGTATTTTTTTATGATATTGTAGAAATCAATTCAGAAAGAAGTTTTGAGGGAGATTTAAAATGTCAATCGAAACAACTATAACCATCTTAGCCATATCCTTTCTTATTTCAGTGATATTAGGTCCGATATTCATACCAATACTAAGGAGATTAAAATTCGGCCAAAGCATTCGAACTGAAGGTCCAAAATCTCATATGAAAAAAGCAGGTACACCGACGATGGGTGGAGTGATTTTCTTAATTTCCATCATCGCCACTACTATCATCGTTGGGAAGATATTTAATTTATTTACCACTCAATCTGTTGTTTTGCTTTTAGTATTAGTGGGGTTTGGCGTGATTGGACTATTGGATGACAGTATTAAAATTGTTTTTAAAAGAAATTTAGGGTTAACTTCCTTACAAAAATTAATCGGCCAAATTGTTATATCCATCTTAGCTTTCTTACTATTGAGATTGGGTACTTTTGATACATCCATCAGCATTCCATTTACAGATTGGTCCATTGATTTAGGAATACTTTATGTAGCCTTTTTAATTTTTTGGCTTGTCGGTTTTTCCAATGCGGTCAATTTGACGGATGGTTTGGATGGATTGGTGGCCGGCACTGCTTCCATTGCTTTTAGCGCCTTTGGAGTGATTGCGCTATTTAATGAGCAAGCGGATGTGGCAGTATTTACCTTTGCCGTAACAGGCGCATTGTTAGGATTTTTAATCTTCAATGCAAATCCTGCAAAAGTGTTTATGGGGGATACGGGGTCCCTTGCATTGGGCGGTGCCCTTGGACTTGTGTCCGTCATTGTGAAGGAAGAATTGTTGCTTTTACTCATTGGGCTTGTTTTTGTGATTGAAACATTATCGGTTATTCTTCAAGTGGCAAGCTTTAAAATGCGCGGAAAACGCATATTTAAAATGGCGCCGATTCATCACCATTTTGAATTGTCAGGATGGTCGGAAAGAAAAGTGGTTGGCGTATTTTGGACAATAGCATTATTAGTTGCAATGATTGCTGTGATAGCGGAGGCATATTTATGATTTATACAACACAATTTCAACATAAAAAAATATTAGTTTTAGGATTAGCAAAAAGCGGAGTTGCTGCATCGCTCCTACTACATAAACTTGGGGCATTTGTGACAGTAAATGATGCAAAACCTTTTGATGAAAATCCCGATGCTCAATCTTTGTTGAAAAAAGGGATTACTGTCATTTGCGGCCGACATCCTGAAGATTTACTAGATGAAGGTTTTGAAATGGTCGTAAAAAATCCTGGCATTCCTTACTCCAATCCCATTGTAAAAGATGCCCTTTCAAGAAATTTGCCGGTCATTACGGAAATTGAGTTGGCTTATTTGATTAGCGAAGCACCGATGATTGGCATTACAGGAACAAATGGTAAAACAACTACAACAACCTTGATTTTTGAAATGTTAAAAAGAGGCAACCGGCATCCAAAAATTGCGGGCAATATCGGAACGGTAGCTTGTACAGTAGCGGAAGAGGCTACAAAAGATGAAGTGATTGTAACGGAATTATCATCTTTTCAATTGATGGGCATTGATCAATTTAAACCAAAAATTGCCGTGCTAACGAATTTATATGATGCCCATTTAGATTATCATGGCACTTTTGAGGAATATGCAAAAGCGAAGTTTGGCATTACAAAAAATCAAACGGAAGAGGATTATTTAATCTTTAACAAAGATCAAGATGTAGTTGTTGAATGGGCGAAAGAATCGCGGGCGAAAAAAATACCGTTTAGCATCCAAGGCCGCATGGAAGAAGGGATTAGCGCCGATGATTCAACTATTTATTGGCAAGGAGAACCGTTTATTGACCGGGAAATCATTGCTTTGCCAGGCAAGCATAATTTGCAAAATATTTTAGCAGCCATTGCGGCATGCCTCACTTTTGGATGCGACAAGTCGGCAATCGAAGAAGTATTAAAAACCTTCTCCGGCGTTCGCCATCGCACTCAATTTGTCCGTGAGTGGAAAGGAAGAAAAATTTACAACGATTCGAAGGCAACAAATTGTTTAGCAACAAAAGTAGCGCTTGAAGCATTTCAACAGCCAATCGTATTAATTGCGGGTGGACTTGATCGAGGACATTCCTTCGAAGAATTGCGGGAAGCAATGAAAAATGTTAAAGCTGTTGTGGCAATGGGTGAAACGAAAAATCGTTTTATCGAATTTGCAAAATCATGCAATGTAAAAGAATGTGTAATTGCTGCCGATATTGCTGAGGCTGTTGAAAAGGCTGCAGAACTTTCCGAAAGCGGAGACATCATTTTATTATCGCCGGCTTGTGCTAGCTGGGATCAATACAAAAGCTTTGAAGTTCGAGGAGATTTATTTATTGAGGCGGCAATGAAACTTTCTTAATGGTAGTTTGAAAAAAATATTAAGAAAGGATGCCTTCACTGAAATTTACGTATAAAAGGCTGTTTATACTTTCTGCATTTACATTGTCCGTTGTCGGTATCATTTTCATTTATTCGGCGGGTACATATTGGAGTGCGATTCATTACAAAGGAGAAATTCCTTTTTACATTAAACAATCCATTTACCTTTTGCTTGCACTTATGGTCTTTTATGTCGTCTCCAATATGTCCGTTTTCCACCTTGAAAAAACTTGGATTAGTTTATATATCTTTTCCCTAATCTTACTTGTCCTTGTGTTAATTCCAGGAATCGGCCTTGAGCGGAACGGCTCCCAAAGCTGGATAGGAATCGGGCCATTAACTGTGCAGCCTGCCGAGTTAGTAAAAATAACGACTTTAATGGTTTTAAGCTTTTTGCTTAGCAAGGTACCTAGCGGCGAGCGGATTGTCCGCCTCCAGCATTTCCTCATTATCATTATTCCAAGCGCTCTAATCATGTTGCAGCCTGATTTTGGTTCTGTGTTTATATTAGTTGTATCCTCATTTATTTTGTTATTTATTGCAAGATATCCAATCAAACTTTATGTGGCTTTTATTGCTCTTGGAGTGCTTGGGTTAATCGGCCTTATTGCAGCTGCACCTTATCGCTTAAAGCGGATTGAAGCCTTCATTGATCCTTGGCAAGATCCATTGGGCAGCGGGTTCCAAGCGGTGCAGTCGCTTTTAGCCATAGGTCCGGCTGGATTGCTCGGACATGGCTTTCAGCAAAGCAGACAAAAGTTTTTATATTTGCCGGAGCCGCAAAACGATTTTATCTTTTCTATTATTTTGGAGGAAATCGGATTTGTAGGCGGTTGTTTCCTCATTGCTCTGTTTTGTCTATTCATTTATTCCGGAATGGGTTTAGCTTTGCAGGCGACGAGAAGCTCGGACTTTTTCGCCATCAGCTCCCTTGTTGCCATGATTGGCTTTCAAGCAGCATTAAACATTGGCGTTGTGATTGGGCTGATCCCTGTAACGGGTGTGACGCTTCCGTTTATTAGTTACGGTGGAACGTCGCTCATGATTATCTGGTTTGTTGTAGGCGTCATTGTAGCGATTTCGAATCGAACCACATAATTGGAAAGGAGGAGTAAAAATGGATAAAGTCATTGATATTGAAGAACGCATTCCCACCTTAAAGAAGAAAAGAAGAAGAAGAACAAACACAAAGTTTATTGTGATGATATCCCTATTTTTAGTCTTGTTATTTTTACTCCTTTATTTCCAATCATCTTACAGCGATATTCAAAAAATTACCGTGGATGGAGCTAAGCTGGTAAAAGAAGATTATTATATCGATAAGTCCGGACTTCAAGTAGGCGATTCAATGTGGGGATTCAAAGTTGCTGACATTGAAAAAAGATTGCAAGAGGATTGGGTTAAAGATGTGACCGTCAAAAGAAAGTGGCTTACAACCGTAGAAATCAAAGTGAAAGAATATCGAAAAGTTGCTTATATTTTTGAAGATCATCGCTTCTACCCAATATTGGAAAATGGGGTTGTCTATAAATCATCGGAGAAAGTTGACCCTACCATCGATGCACCTATCTTTTTAAACTTTGATGATGAAAAGCTGAGAAAAAAAGTTTTGAAAGAATTGGCGGAACTGGATGATGAGGTGTTGGCCCTCATTTCTCAAATCAATTTAAATGCAACAGAATCGGATCCTTATTCGATTACATTATTTATGAATGATGGGTTTGAAGTTCGAGCGGAAATCAACACCCTTGCAGAAAAAATGAAATATTACCCAGCGATTGTTGCACAAATTGAAAATGCGGTAGAAAATGAAAAAGGGATTATTGATATTGAAGTTGGTTCTTATTTCAAGCCTTATTCTGAAGAATATAAGAGCTTGAATATCGGTGTAGAATCCGACCATGAACCGGGCGAACAGGATGTGGAAGATGATGAATCAGCTTCATAATCGAAAACAAAATAAATTTACAAGAAGACATTTTATTTTCCTGTTAGTTTGCATCGTGACCGGTTTCATCATCGGCTATGCCTATAATTCGGCAAAGGATCATAAAAAGTTGAACTCAAGTGCTTTGGATGAAGAAGATTATTACCGGACGGAACTTATTGAGCAGCAAGAGAGAAATAAAGAATTAATGGACGAGCTAAATGAATTGAAAGAACAAATTAGCCAGTATGAAAAATCTTTTACAGAAAATGAAAATGATTACAAAGAACTGGCAGAAGAAGCTGAAAAATTAAGATTAATGCTTGGTGAATTGCCCGCCCATGGAGAGGGGATTAAAGTCACATTAAAAGATGGAGATTATGATCCTAAATCCACTAATCCGAATGATTATATTGTCCATGAAAGCCATATCTTTCTCGTCATCAATGAGTTAAAAATTTCAGGTGCAGAAGCCATAGCCATTAATGGACATCGCTTAAAACCCAACTCCTATATCCATTGCAACGGCCCTGTCATTACAATAGATGGAAAACAATATCCTGCTCCATTTGAAATTGAAGCAATTGGAAACTCTGACACTTTAATTTCCTCATTAAAAGTTCCCGGAGGAGTTTTTGATCAATTATTAAATGATTCAATCGTAGTAACGATTCAAGCGTTGGACGATATCAAAATGTAAAAGGGGGCAGGTAGGTGGAGAAAAATGTAGTCATACGAATTACCATCATTTCATTTATTGTAGGGTTCATGATTGCCATTCAATATAACACGGTTAAAAAACCTGAATTGAGGGATACAAGAGACATTTGGGAAATACGCCAAGAATTAAGCGAAGAAAAAAAACGGCATTCAGAACTGTTAGATGAAATTGCTTCCTTGAAAAAAATTAAATCGGAATATGAAAGTGATAACAATGAAGAACTGGGAGAAGTTTTGCAGTCAACGGTTGAAGATTTAAGGAAGCGGGCAGGGCTTGCTAAAGTAACAGGTCCAGGTGTGCATTTGAATATTCAACCTGCAGAGGAATTGATTCTCAGCGGCTATAAAGTGGAGCCAATCTCCCCAGACCTTTTAATTCGCCTTGTCAATGAAATATATCGATATAATGGCTTATACATTGAAATTGATGGACAAAGGGTTGTTCATACTACAGCTATACGGGATATTAATGGAAAGACAACAGTCAATAGTGTGCCAATCAGCAATTCGAATGTAGATATTTATATCATTACAGAAACCTTTGAAAAAGCTGAAAAACTTCACAGCTATTTATATGCATCCACTTTTCAAGATGACTTTTATATTGATAATCTAAAGTTAACTATTTCTCCAGCAAAAGAAGAGATTACAATCGACGCTTATGATGGAGAATTGACGAATACTTATTTGTTGAAAAGTGAAGGGGACTAAAAAATGTGGCTACCATTTCTTGGATTAATTTTAGGATTAACTTTAGGGCTCTTGACGGATATTCAAATTCCATCTGTATATGAAAATTACTTATCCATTGCTGTTTTGGCTGCTCTTGACACCATTGTGGGAGGAATGCGCGCCCATTTGCAGCAAGTTTACGATGATAAGGTATTTATAACAGGTTTTTTCTTTAATATTGCCCTTGCCATTGGACTTGCTTTTTTAGGTGTCCATTTGGGCGTCGATTTGTATTTAGCTGCCATTTTTGCTTTCGGTGTGAGACTTTTTCAAAATATTGCTATCATTCGACGAATTTTGATACAAAAGTGGGAAGACAGACATATAAAAAAAGGTGAAAAAACTGTATAATAGCAGTAAAATTCATTATGTATGATGTTATAGAAGAATTTACTGACACATATATAATATTCTAAATAGAGTGAGTAGCATTCGAAGGAGGTGCGGTGGAATGAATCATCAAAACATATATATATCTCTTGACATAGGTTCCTCTTCAATAAAAGTACTAATTGGCGATGTTACAGATGGCCAGTTGCATGTTATAGGAGTAGGAAACGCAAAAACGAATGGAGTAAAAAAAGGTACAATTGTTGATATAGATGCAACCGTTCAATCCATTAAAAAAGCTGTAGAACAAGCAGAACGAATGACAGGAATACAAATCAGAGAAGTTGTTTTAGGCATTCCTGCAAATCAAACAGTATTGCAGCCAGTAAAAGGTGTGGTTGCAGTAAACAGCGAAAATCGTGAAATTACAGATGATGATTTAGATCGAGTGTTTGAATCTGCTCAAGTAATGTCGATACCACCGGAGAGGGAACTGGTCAACATTATTCCAAAACAATTTATTGTTGACAATTTGGATGAAATTAAAGACCCTCGCGGCATGATTGGTATACGACTAGAAATGGATGCCACGATGATAACCACATCCCGCACTCTATTGCATAATGTTTTAAGATGTGTTGAACGGGCGGGGCTTAATATAAAAGAAATCTATTTACAGCCTCTTGCAGCAGGATATTTTGCATTAACGGAAGATGAAAAAAACCAAGGTACGGCATTTATTGATATCGGTGGGGGTTCAACCACGATTGCGGTTTTTGAAGACGGCTTGTTGACCCATACCGGCGTTGTTCCCGTTGGAGGAGAACATATTACAAAAGATTTGTCCATTATATTAAAAACACCAACTGAACAAGCCGAAAAAATTAAAAGAGAGTATGGACATGCCTTCTATGATGATGCTTCAGATGATGAAGTATTTGAAGTGCCCGTAGTAGGTACAGATGCAACGGAAGAATATAGCCAAAAATTTATAGCCGAAATTATTGGTTCTCGTTTAGAAGAAATGTTCGACCTGGTGTTGGATGAATTAGCTCGCTTAGGCGTTCGGGATTTACCGGGAGGAATTGTCATTTCAGGTGGTGTAGCTTCATTAGAAGGAATTGCACAACTTGCTCGCCAAGTCATGCAAACCCGCGTCAGAATTTATATACCAGATTATATCGGAGTCAGAGAACCATCATATACGACTGCTGTTGGCTTAATTCGATATGCGCATATGGAAGATGAGTTTTTCGGAAGAAGCCCAGCTTCTAAAGCACCTGTTTATCAAGCGGTAGGTTCAGTTACTACTCCTCCTAAAAAGCAATCTCATGCATCTGAAAGAACTGAAAATGAAAATAAAACAAGTGTTTTTGATAAAGCAAAACGATTATTTGATAAATTTTTTGAATAGTGGAAAAGAAAATTTTAAAATTTTAGACTAGTGTGGCAGGAGGAGAAAGAATGTTAGAATTTGATACGAATATTGACCAACTAGCCAAAATCAAAGTCATTGGTGTTGGCGGTGGTGGAAATAATGCGGTTAATCGAATGATTGAACATGGTGTTCAAGGTGTAGAATTTATTGCTGTCAATACAGATGCTCAAGCTTTAAATCTATCAAAAGCAGAAATAAAGTTGCAGATTGGTAGTAAACTGACACGTGGATTGGGTGCAGGGGCAAATCCAGAAATCGGAAAGAAGGCTGCGGAAGAAAGCAGAGAACAAATTGAAGAAGTTGTACGCGGAGCCGATATGGTGTTTGTCACTGCAGGAATGGGTGGAGGAACTGGAACTGGTGCCGCACCAATCATTTCACAAATTGCCAAAGATTTAGGAGCTTTAACTGTTGGGGTAGTGACTCGTCCATTTTCCTTTGAAGGAAAGAAGAGACAAACACAGGCAATCAGTGGAATTGCAGCGATGAAAGAAGCTGTGGATACATTGATTGTCATTCCAAATGATAAACTATTGCAAATCGTTGATAAAAGCACTCCGATGCTTGAAGCTTTCCGAGAAGCGGATAATGTATTGCGCCAAGGTGTACAAGGAATTTCTGACTTAATTGCGACACCAGGTCTCATCAACTTGGACTTTGCAGATGTTAAAACAATTATGTCCAATAAAGGTTCCGCTTTGATGGGTATCGGTATTGCTTCCGGTGAAAACCGTGCAACGGAGGCAGCGAAAAAAGCGATTTCCAGCCCGCTTCTTGAAACTTCCATCGATGGAGCAAAAGGCGTCATCATGAATATCACAGGCGGAACAAATTTAAGCTTATTTGAAGTTCAAGAGGCTGCTGATATTGTTGCATCTGCTTCTGATGAAGAAGTGAATATGATTTTTGGTTCCGTTATTAATGAAAACTTAAATGACGAAATCATTGTAACGGTCATTGCAACTGGCTTTGATGATGCTGCACCTCAAGCAACTCAAAGTGTAAGACCATCAATGCATGCGCGCAATTCGCAAATGAACTCCATACCACAACAACAGCAACCTCCAGTGCGTGAACGAAATGTGGAGCCGCAACAGCAACCGGATTATTATCGCAACCAACAACAAGAAGATCTTTTAGATATTCCGACATTTTTAAGAAATCGTCGTCATCGAAATCAATAACATTTATCATTCAAAGGAAATAGTGTTACAAAATAACGAAAAAATCGACAATTCTCAAATTGAACTTTACAAAAATATGTAAAAATGCCTTAAAGGAACTATCTGGAATAAGAATTTATTTCTAGATAGTTCTTTTCTTTATGCATAATTTCCCGCTCTATGCAATATTTTGTCAATAAAAACTCTGGTTTTGCTACGACGTTTTGACATTTTCTACATAGGGATAGTGTTAATCTATCAATAGGAGGACGCTAAAATGATTGGAGAATTACTCGTACTATACAATACGTTATTTAATTACTTTCTATTAAAATTCACAAAGGAAATAACGGGATTGTATGTCAAGAAACGAAGGCTTTTGTTCAGTGCATTTGTCAGCGGACTCGTGTCATCTATTTTTTATCAAACTTTTATAGGAGCTGTTCTCAGTTTCCTGCTACTGATTGGACTCGCTTTCTCCTTTCGATTTCAAACTTTGTTAAAACAAGGAACAGTGTTGCTTGTGGCCACCTTTTTTCTAGGGGGGCTGCTCACCAGTTTACTTCCATTTTTGCTTAGGCAATCCGATCTCATTTTTTTTATCTTTTGTTTAAGTCTTGCTGTTCTTAGTTTAACTTTTATTCATTCGAAGTGGAGAAATATGACAAAGGAAAGGCTGCAGCAATCTTTTGTAGTGGATTGCGAATTAGTGCTTTTTCAAAACACATATTCGTTGAAAGGATTCATTGATACGGGAAATGAATGTGTGGAGCCGATTAGCGGTAAACCTGTTCATTTCTTATCGTATCAAGCGGTAGAAGAAAAACTGCCGAAAGCATTAAAAGATGGATTGCTTGCGTGGGACGATAAGAATCCTTATCAACTAACAATGTTTCCTGACTTTATGTACCCCAAGATCAGAGTATTGAGATTGTCCACGGTTCAAAAAGAAACGTCTACCGCTTTAGCATTCCGATTTGAACGTCTGATTCTTTACGGAAACATAAAGAAGGAAATATTGGATGAATATGTTGTTTTTACAAGACACGATGCCCGGTTTCCGCAGAATGCACAAATGATTCTCCACGTTTTAGCGTTGAACTAAATCATAAAGGGGGAGAATGGTTGTTTGGAAAATTAAAAGAACTACTCTCAAGAATATTTAGTAAGTTTCGCACTAAAAAAACATACTATATAGGAGGTCATGATTCATTGCCAGTGCCATTAACTAGAGAAGAGGAAATGTCAGTAATTGAAGCATTTATGAATGGTGACATGAAAGCACGGGATACCCTCATTGAAAGAAATTTACGCCTTGTTGTTTACATTGCACGACGATTTGATAATACAGGTACTCCAATTGAAGATTTAATCAGCATTGGTTCAATTGGATTAATTAAAGCGATTGAAACTTACAATAAAGAAAAGAATATAAAACTTGCCACATACGCTTCCCGATGCATTGAGAATGAAATTTTAATGCATTTGCGAAAGACAAGTCGTATGAAAGGCGAAGTTTCATTGGATGAACCATTAAATTCTGATCCAGATGGTAATGAACTCCTTTTATCAGATATTTTAGGCACAGATGAAGAAATTATTATGAATGATGTAGAAAAGAAAATAGAACGTGCGTCGATGTTTGAAGCGATTAACGGATTAAGCGAGAGAGAACGATATATTATGGAATGCCGTTTCGGATTAAACGGCAAAAAAGAAATGACTCAAAAAGAGGTAGCCGACCACTTAGGCATTTCTCAATCCTATATTTCCAGACTAGAAAAGAAAATTATTTCTGAGTTAAGAGAGTCCTTGAACCAACCAATCTCATAAAGAATTGGCTGAAATTGGACGGATTACGCACGCATATTCTTTTCCATTTCGGACAAACTTAAAAAACATCCAAGAGATAAAAGGTCTGGAGGAAAAGAAGATGGTGCGTACAAAAGTCGAGCTTTGTGGTGTTGATACTTCTTCTTTGCCGGTATTAAACCATGAAGAAATGAGAGAGTTGTTTGTTCGTCTAAAAAATGGTGATACAACGGTAAGAGAACAATTGGTCATTTGCAATTTGCGGCTCGTATTAAGCATCGTTGGCCGGTTCTCTTACAGAGGGGAACAAGCAGATGATCTGTTCCAGGTAGGATGTATCGGATTGTTGAAAGCCATCGATCATTTCGATTTAAAACATAACGTAAGATTTTCCACATATGCTGTACCCATGATTATCGGAGAAATCCGCAGACACTTGCGGGACCATCATGCACTGAGAGTATCAAGATCATTGAGAGATATTGCATATAAGGCGATGCAGGCGAAAGAAAAGTTCATATCCGAAAATTTGTATGAACCGACAATCGAACAAATCGCCGAAATGATTGATATGAAAAAAGAAGATGTGTTGTATGCTTTAGATGCAATACAGGATCCCCTTTCCCTTCAAGAGCCGATTTATTCCGACGGCGGCGATGCAGTGTATATCATGGACCAATTGCGGGATGAAGGTGTTTCAGAAGAACAATGGGTCGCATATGTAAGCGTAAAAGAAAGCATTCAAAAATTGGATGAACGTCAACAATTAATTCTTGCAAAGCGCTTTTACTATGGAGAAACGCAAACGGAAATTGCCAAATCCCTTGGAATATCCCAAGCTCAAATTTCTAGACTCGAGAAAAGTGCCATAGAGACAATGCAAAAAGATTATAAATTTGGATGACGCTGATTCATATAATCCGACGCACTTTTTATAAGTGCGTTTTTATTTTTATCGGTCAAAGGGAAGGGTCAAACATAAAATAGAATTGACTGGAATCATTCATTCTTTTTAATAATTTGATGAAAGGAGATGCCATTGAAGTTTTCAGAAGTGCAGCAAAAAGAAATAATTGAAGCCGGCAGCGGGCGTTTTATCGGATATATTATCGATGCGGAAGTATGTGCAACAACCGGCATGATTACAGCTTTTCTTGTGGCGGAACCGAAAAAAATGTTTAATTTTTTTCATGGCGATGAACCTGTGCGAAGAGTATTAATCAGTGATATTTTAGTCATCGGGAAAGATGTCATTTTAGTAAAAGATGTCTCATAATACCGCGATTTCATTGAAAAATAGAGAGTTGATTGATAAAATGAAAGAAACTATTGTTGTAAAGATGGGATATAGTATGGCTAGCATTCGAGAAAACTTAGAAATCATTCAGCAAAGAATCGAAGAAGCAAAAACAAGAGCTAATCGAAAAAATGATCATATTAAAATTATAGCAGTGACCAAACAAGTTTCTGTAGAACGTGCGAAAGAAGCATTAGATGCCGGAATTGTTCATCTCGGCGAAAATCGTCCAGAAGGTTTGCTTTCAAAGAAAGAAGCAATTCAAGAAAAGGCAATCTGGCATTATATCGGTACCCTTCAAACAAGAAAAGTAAAAAAAGTTATTAATGAAATTGTTTATCTCCATTCACTGGACCGCCTCAGTTTAGCGGAAGAAATTGAAAAACGAGCAGAACAGCCGGTTAAATGCTTTGTGCAAGTTAATGTATCCGGCGAAGAATCAAAGCATGGATTAAGTAAAGAAGAAACCATTCCCTTCATTCAGGCTTTAGAGAAATTCAGTAAAATTCAAGTGGTCGGATTAATGACGATGGCGCCATATACAGATGACAAAGAAACGATTCGTAAAGTCTTTCGAGAATTGAAAGAATTACAACAAGAGGTTGTGAACCTAAACTTGCCGTATGCACCGTGCCAAGAATTATCAATGGGAATGTCTAACGACTATGAAATCGCAATTGAAGAAGGTGCTACATTTATAAGAATCGGAACAGCTCTTGTTGGATAGGAGGTTGAAAAATGGGCGTGTTCAGCAAAATAAAAAATTTCTTTTACTTAGAAGATGAAGATGAGGAAATTCAACCACCAATCAAAGAACCAGCTGTATTGCCGCAAGAGACTGTAACAAGAAAAACGAAAAAAATTGTGAATAGCTATGGCGAAGAAAAAACGCTGAATGTCATTAATATTCAATCTGCCAATGCTTTGAAAAACACGAAAGTAATCATTGTCGAGCCAAGGGTGTATGCTGAAGCGCAAGATATTTCGGAGCATTTAAAAAATAAACGGGCCATCATTGTCAATCTTCAGCGAATTGATCGAGAGGCGGGAATGCGAATTATTGATTTTTTGAGCGGAACCGTCTATGCTTTAGGTGGAGATATTCAGCGAATTGGCGATAATATCTTTTTATGCACACCAGATAACGTGGAAGTGCAAGGTGAAATTTCAGGATATTTTTACGACGATATTTAAAAATAGAGAGGTAATACAAAATCTATGGATATTGTAGATATTATAAATTTTGTTTTCAGAATTTATACATTAATGTTAATCGTTTATATTTTAATGTCTTGGATACCGTCCAGCAGGGATACAGCGTTCGGACGCTTTTTAGAAAAATTTTGTGAACCTTATTTAGGATTTTTCCGCAAGTTTATTCCGCCGCTTGGAATGATTGATTTTTCGCCGATTATTGCTTTACTTGTGTTGACGTTTATTGAACAAGGCATTTATAACTTGCTCTATATGTTATTTTATTAATGGGTGCGGCTCGCTGGGGAGTCACATCCTTTTTATATAATGTTCAAACTTTTCTAAATTATGCATTTATTGAAATTTGATTAAGTGAGTTGACAATATGGAACATATTTATCAGCATTTTCATAAAGATGAACATCCTTTTATAGAAAGAGTCCTTGAATGGAAAAAAGAAGTGGAGGATCAGTATGCACCCAAATTGACTGCATTTTTAGATCCTCGGGAACAATATATTGTCCAATCGATTGTTGGAAATCAAAGTGGGCTTTCTGTATTTAGCGAGGGCATTTTTCAGGAGGCGGAACGCAAAAGAGTTTATATTGCCCCATCCTATTTTGTTCCGACAATGGAAGACTACGATATCACCATCCTAAAAATGACCTTTCCCTCTAAATTTGTTCAATTAAAACATCCGGATGTATTAGGTGCGCTTTTGTCCCTCGGAATTGACCGCAAACATTTCGGCGATATTCGAATGAATGAAGAAACGATTCAGTTTGCTTGTACAAAAGAAATTTCCTTATACGTCAAAACCAACTTGCAAAAAGTAGGAAAAGTGACTGTTCGAATTGATGAAGTAGACAACATGAATGAACTCATCCCTCCACAAGAGGATTGGAAGGAAGTCCATCTTACCGTTTCTTCAATGAGATTAGATGCGGTCATGTCGAGTTGTTTTAACATCTCAAGGCAAAAATCCCAAAATTTGATTCGTGGAGGCAAAGTAAAGGTCAACTTTACCCTTTCAGAAGAAACGGACTTTGAATTGCGAGAAGGGGATATGATTTCCTGCCGTGGATTTGGACGTTTCAAAATCAATGCTATTGAAGGTCGAACAAAAAAGGAGAAAATTCGTTTAAGCATTTGTCGAATTGACAGAAAGTAAGTCGAATCAAAAAATTTACTGTAAAGAATTATCTTGATGGGTATAATAGTTATATGCTTATATTTTTGATTAAAGGAGTGCGAGACGATGCCACTATCACCTCTTGATATACATAACAAAGAATTTACAAGGGCTTTCCGCGGCTATGCGGAAGACGAGGTTAATGAATTTTTGGACCAAATTATTAAAGACTATGAGCTGTTACTCCGAGAAAAAAAAGAGCTTGAAGATAAAGTAAAACAAATGACCGAACAAATGGAACACTACAATACGATGGAAGAAACGCTGCAAAAATCCATTGTCGTTGCGCAAGAAGCTGCGGAGGAAGTGCGCAGAAATGCTCAGCAAGAGGCTAAGCTAATTATTAAAGAAGCAGAAAAAAATGCGGATCGCATCGTGAACGAAGCATTGACAAAGGCTCGTAAAATTACGATTGAAATAGATGCCTTAAAAAAGCAATCTAAGGTGTTTCGCAATCGTTTCAAAATGTTAGTGGAAGCGCAATTAGACTTATTGAATTCCGACGACTGGGATCATTTAATGGAATATGATATTGGTTTAACAGAAATCCAAGAACAATTTAGACAAGAGGACGACGATGATTTTTTAAAAAATAGTACAAGTGAGCAAGAAAAGTATTAATAATTTTCTTACTACTTGACGGACTCCCACGATTTTCATATACTGATACACAGAAATTTAATACATGCGGCTGATAGGTGTTGACGGAGAGAGTATTTTTTGACCGCGGCAATTATAGCGATTCGAGGACGGTGGAAGCTCGGACAAGCGGCAAAAAAGAAAATCACTCCCGAGCCAAATCACTGAAAGAACAGTAAGTGATTTCGTCCACACGGCGTTACAGTGTCAAGAGGCAGCGTCGAAATGTTTTTCTTGCGACGTTGTAAAGAAGGGTGGTACCACGGGTAATCGTTTCTCGTCCCTATGGGATGGAGAAACTTTTTTATTTTTGGGGATTTTCTTTTTTGCCGAATAGATGGTGTGAAGTCAAAATTTTATAAGGAGGAAACAAAATGGTAGAGTATAAAGATACGTTGTTAATGCCGAAAACCGATTTTCCGATGAGAGGAAATCTGCCGGTCAACGAACCAAAAATCCAAGCAAAATGGGCGGAAATGGATATTAACAAGCTGGTGTTGGAGCGTACGAAAGGCCGTCCGGAATTCGTATTGCATGATGGCCCTCCATATGCAAACGGGGATATTCATATTGGACATGCATTAAATAAAATCCTTAAAGATATGATTAACCGTCATCGTTCTATGACAGGTTACCATGTTCCATATATTCCAGGTTGGGATACGCACGGGCTTCCAATCGAGCATGCATTGACGAAAAAAGGCGTAAACCGCAAAGAAATGTCCGTTGCTGAATTCCGTAAACTCTGTGAAGAGTATGCCTATGAACAAATTGAAAACCAAAAAGCGCAATTTAAGCGTTTGGGTGTCCGCGGCGATTGGAAAAATCCTTATGTCACATTAAAACCTGAATTTGAAGCCCGTCAAATTGAAGTGTTTGGCCGCATGGCAGAGAAAGGATATATATATAAAGGATTAAAACCTGTTTATTGGTCTCCATCCTCTGAATCTGCGTTGGCAGAAGCAGAAATTGAATATAAAGATGTGAAGTCTCCTTCCATTTATGTAAGTTTTGAAATTAAAGATGCAAAAGGCGTAGTTCCTGAAGATGCCAAGTTCATCATCTGGACAACAACACCTTGGACAATTCCAGCTAACTTAGGAATTTCTGTCAACCCTGAATTTGTTTATGTCATTGTTAAAGTCGACAACAATAAATATATCGTTGCAAAAGAACTACTTGAAAATGTTGCGAAAGAATTAGGATGGGAACAAGTTGAAATTGTGCAAGAAGTAAAAGGACAACAATTGGAATACATTGTGGCAAAACATCCATTCTATGACCGCGATTCTTTAGTCATGGTTGGGGATCACGTAACATTAGAAGCTGGTACTGGATGCGTTCATACTGCACCTGGCCATGGGGAAGATGACTACATCGTCGGTAAAAAATACGGTTTAGAGATTTTAAGCCCAATTGATGACAAAGGCTGCTATACAAGTGAAGCGCCAGGATTTGAAGGCATGTTCTATGATGATGCCAATAAAGTCGTAACTGAAAAATTAAAAGAAATCGGCGCTTTATTAAAATTAGGTTTCATCACTCACTCCTATCCGCATGACTGGCGTACGAAAAAACCGGTAATTTTCCGTGCAACACCACAATGGTTCTGTTCAATTGAACCATTCCGCGATCAATTGTTAGATGCGATTGAAAAAACTAACTTTACACCAAGCTGGGGTAAAATTCGCCTTTACAATATGATTCGTGACCGCGGCGACTGGTGTATTTCCCGTCAACGTGCTTGGGGTGTGCCAATTCCAGTGTTCTATGCGGAAAACGGTGAAGAAATTATTACGCCGGAAACAATTGCTCATGTGGCAGCATTATTCCGTGAACATGGTTCGAATGTTTGGTTTGAAAGAGAAGCGAAAGATTTATTGCCAGAAGGATTTACTCATCCAGGAAGTCCAAACGGCAAATTTACAAAAGAGAAAGATATTATGGACGTTTGGTTCGACTCCGGTTCCACTCACCAAGGAGTGCTTGTAGAACGCGGCATGAAATATCCTGCTGACCTTTATTTGGAAGGTTCTGACCAATATCGCGGATGGTTTAACTCATCTCTCATTACATCTGTTGCCATCAACGGTTTCGCACCTTATAAAGGCATCCTGTCTCACGGTTTCGTACTGGATGGGGAAGGCCGTAAAATGAGTAAATCTCTTGGAAACGTAATTGCCCCTGAACAAGTAATGAAACAATACGGTGCGGATATTCTTCGCTTGTGGGTTGCATCTGTTGACTATACAGGAGATGTTCGGATTTCAATGGATTTGTTGAAACAAATTTCCGAAGTGTATCGTAAAATCCGCAACACGCTTCGCTACTTGCACGGTAACTTATTCGATTTTGATCCGAAAAAAGACCGTGTTCCATATGAAAACTTACGCGAAGTGGATCAATATATGTACATGCGTTTACAGGAAGTATTAAAACAAGTACGTGCGGCTTATGACCGTTATGATTTCTCAGCTGTATATCACGCTATCAACAACTTTGTATCCGTTGAACTCTCTGCCTTCTATTTGGATGTGGCAAAAGATGTGGTTTATATTGAAGCGCCAACAAATCCTGCTCGCCGTGCAATGCAAACAGTGATGTATGACAGCTTATTAACATTGCTAAAAATCTTAACGCCAATTATTCCGCATACAACGGATGAATTATGGTCTTACTTAAATGAAGAAGAAGTATCTGTGCAATTAACAGACTTCCCAGAAGTGGATGAACGCAGTAACTTCAAAGAGTTGAAAGAAAAATGGAGCAAAGTGATGGATATTCGCGATGAAGTATTGAAAGCTCTTGAAGAAGCGCGGAATGAAAAAGTCATCGGTAAACCATTGGATGCAAAAGTAGTTGTTTATACAGATGACGAAAACGTATTAGCACTATTGAACGATGATAAAGTAGATTTCAAACAAATTACCCTTGTTTCCCAATTTGTCGTTGCTGGCAGTCGAAAAGATGCACCAGAAAATGCCATTGCATTAGAGAATACATCCATCGTTGTAGAAAAAGCAGATGGAGAAAAATGTGAACGCTGCTGGTCTTATTCAGAAACGGTTGGCCAAGATGAAACACATCCAACATTGTGCGCTCGCTGTGCAGAAATTGTGATTAATCATTACGAATAATCTTTTACCCGCTCTTGAATTGCTATTGTAATTCAAGGGCGGTTTTTTTTTTTTTTTAGGGGTTCGAGTAATATCTCCACACCAAATGGTTTGTCAAAAAGGAAGGGTATCCGAACAAAATGGGTTATCAAACGCACGAAATGGAGTAGTATCCGCACGAAATGAGGAGACAAACGCACGAAATGGAGTAGTATCCGCACGAAATGAGGAAGCGAACGCACGAAATGAGGAAGCGAACGCACGAAATGGAGTAGTATCCGCACGAAATGAGGAGGCAAACGCACGAAATGGAAAGGTATCCGCACGAAATGGGTTATCAAACGCACGAAAAGGAAAGGTATCTGCACAAAATGGAATGTCATCCTCACGAAAAAGTGGAAAGCAACGGAAGATGAGAAGATTTTCTGTATTAATGGACGGAATATGTTAGAATAATGAAGATATATAGGCAAACGGGGGAAAGAATGTGTTTAAATACTACATTTTAGCACTTATCGTCTTAGTGATGGATCAGCTTACAAAATGGATGGTTGTAAGCAATATGGAAATTGGAGAACGAATTTCTCTATGGGACCCTTGGTTCGGCATTTTAAGCCATCGGAACCGGGGGGCAGCATGGGGAATGCTCCAAGGACAAATGTGGATTTTTTATCTTGTAACCATCGTTGTCGTGGCGGCAGTGATTTATTATTTCCATAAAGAAGGGAAAAACAAGCCGCTTTTAGGTGTAAGTTTAATGATTTTGTTAGGAGGCGCCATTGGCAACTTTATCGACCGCATCTTTCGTGGAGAAGTGGTGGATTTTATTGATGTATACATTCCAATTATCAACTATGATTTCCCGATTTTTAACGTGGCCGATGCTGCGTTGACGATTTCTGTCATCATGCTCATAATAGCAATGTTGAAGGAAGATCAAAAAGGAAAGAAAAAGGTGAAACCATGACAGTAACAATCACGATTGAAGCAGAATATGCAGGAGAACGATTAGATAAAGCATTATCTACTATTCATGCGGATTGGTCGCGAACACAAATCGCGGGCTGGATTGAAGAAGGACTTGTCATGGTAAATGGCAAGGAAGTGAAGGCAAAATATAAAGTGAAAGAGGGGGATGTCGTTGAAATTGATGTTCCCGAACCGGAAGAGCTTGAAGTTATTCCTGAAAATTTGGATTTAGATATTGTGTATGAAGATGAAGACGTTATTGTAGTGAATAAACCAAAGGGAATGGTGGTACACCCTGCTCCTGGACATATGACTGGGACGCTCGTGAATGGGCTAATGTATCATTGCAAAGATTTATCCGGCATCAATGGCGTGCTGCGTCCAGGAATTGTCCATCGCATTGATAAAGACACTTCTGGTTTATTGATGGTTGCGAAAAATGATATGGCTCATAATGGCCTTGTGGAACAGCTTGTGAACAAAACAGTGACACGGAGATATACAGCATTAGTTCACGGCCATATTCCCCATAATAAAGGGACAATTGATGCACCGATTGGACGGGATCCAAAAGACCGCCAAAAACAAGCCGTTGTGGATAATGGAAAAGAAGCAATTACTCATTTCCAAGTGTTGGAACGATTTGGTGGAAAATATACGTTGGTGGAATGCAAGCTAGAAACAGGACGCACTCACCAAATCCGCGTGCATATGAAATATATTGGATATCCTTTAGTAGGGGATCCAAAATATGGTCCAAAGAAAACGATTGATTTTGGCGGCCAAGCTTTGCATGCGGGGGTATTGGGATTTGTACATCCTAGAACGAAAGAATATTTGGAATTCCAAGTACCTTTGCCTGACGATTTTATGAATTTACTTGAACAATTAAGAAAAGAATGTTGACTTAAGGAGTAAATAGTTCTATACTTTACAACAGTAAAATTAAATAGGGAATACCTTTAATGGCAGTCCAGAGAGGCTGAAAAGGTAAAAGCGTGTTGGTGAAGAGAAGCTGATGCCCTATCCTTATTCTCTAGCTTTTCTAATAGGGGCATAGTATATCTTCATATGGACAGAATTATTATACCAACATAGTATTTTACTGTAATTTCAACCTCTTAAGCAGACGCTTAGGAGGTTTTTTTGTGCAATGAAATCATTAAAATGGAGGAATTGTCGAATGGTTCAAGTGACAGAATTGTTGGATGCCCAGGCAATGAATCGGGCGCTGACGAGAATTGCCCACGAAATCATTGAACGGAATAAAGGAATAGACAACGTGATTTTAGTGGGCATTAGAACTCGCGGTACCCATCTTGCAAAGAGGCTGGCGGAGAAGATAGAAAAAATTGAAGGCAAAAAAGTCCGCACAGGGGAGTTAGATATCACATTATATCGAGATGATCTATCTACCAAATTTGTAGGGGACGAGCCGAAAGTGCAGCAGGTGGATATTGATTATGTTGTAAATAATCAAAAAATTGTCCTTGTGGATGATGTGCTTTATACAGGCAGAACTGTACGGGCTGCATTAGATGCTGTCATGGATTTAGGCAGACCGGCTCAAATCCAACTGGCTGTATTAATCGATCGGGGACATAGAGAGCTGCCGATTCGCGCAGATTATGTAGGAAAGAATATACCAACATCCAGTTCAGAAAGAATTGTTGTTCAAGTGACAGAAGTAGATGGGAAAGATCAGGTTACATTAGTAAAAACAAATTAAAAAGATAGTGGGGTAACAAAATGGCAAATCGAGTGATTGATATTCATGAAAAGCCGCCTGGCGCACAATTAATTACATTAAGTTTTCAACATATGTTCGCAATGTTTGGATCAACGATTTTAGTGCCACAGCTTGTTGGACTAAGTCCTGCGATTGCACTGTTAACAAGTGGAATTGCAACCATCGTCTTCCTTTTAGTAACACAATTTAAAGTGCCAGCTTACTTAGGTTCATCTTTTGCGTTTATTACGCCGATGTTGTTAGTATCTGGCGGGCTAGATCCAGAAGGGGCTGCCGTAAACCCTGGAAATGCAATGATTGGCGCGATGGCAGTCGGACTTGTATACGCAATTGTTTCATTATTAATTTACAAAAGCGGTTATAAGTGGATTATGAGATTATTGCCAGCTGTTGTGGTAGGGCCGGTCATCATGGTAATCGGACTTGGACTAGCTGGAACAGCAGTAGATATGGCAATGAATATTTCTGTGGAACAAGTAAATCCAAATACAGGAGAAACTGAACTGGTTAAACAATATAGCGGTTGGCATTTTTCAGCAGCATTAGTGACATTGTTTGCAGCGATTATTTTCAACGTGTACTTTAAAAATATTTTAAGCGCGATGCCAATTTTGCTTGGATTAGTGGCAGGATACATTTACTCCGCAATCATCGGCATCGTTGATTTTACGAAAGTGAAAGAAGCATCATGGTTTGCTTTGCCAGACTTTTTAATCCCTGGTGTGCATTATGAGTTTCATGTGACTACAAACATCTTGCTCGCAATGGTTCCAATCGTGATTGTAACGATTTCGGAACATATCGGACATCAATTGGTTTTAGGAAAAATCGTTGAACGAAATTACATTAAAGATCCAGGTTTGCACCGTTCAATCCTTGGGGACGGACTAGGAACATTTGTCAGTGCGTTAATCGGTGGTCCTCCAAAAACGACTTACGGTGAAAATATCGGGGTATTAGGAATTACAAGAGTATATTCTGTGTACGTGATTATGGGTGCAGCATGCATCGCCATCTTGCTTTCATTCTTCGGTAAAGCGATGGCTTTAGTGCAAACAATTCCTACTTCAGTACTTGGAGGCATTTCCATTCTGCTATTCGGAATTATCGCTTCCAGCGGTCTTCGAATGATTGTGGACAATAAAGTAGATTTTGGCAAAAACCGGAACATGGTTATAGCTTCAGTTATTTTAGTCGTTGGAATCGGCGGTGCAGCAATCCGCATTTCAGAGGCTTTTTCAATCGAAGGTATGGCACTTGCTGCAATTATTGGTGTAATTTTAAACTTAATCCTTCCTGGAAGGGATAAAAATGTAGAAGAGTTTGACGAATAAACAATTTAATCATCCTTTAAGATTTGTCCAGTGAGGCAAAAAAGGAGACGAATGGCAAGCGCATACTGCATACTTGTCATCCCTCCTAAGCCTTTTAAATAGTGATAGGAGGAAATTGACATGAAAAATTTGCTTTCAATGGAATATTTAACAAATGATGAGATAATGTCGATTATCGAGCGTGCTAGGGAATTTGAACAAGGGGCTGAACCGAAGTTGGACCGCTCCCATTATGTGGCCAATTTATTCTTTGAACCCAGCACTCGAACAAAAACGAGTTTCGAAATGGCGGAACGGAAAATCGGTTGTACAGTGATTCCTTTTGAAGCGGGATTTTCTAGCATGTTAAAAGGGGAAACATTGTACGATACGGTGAAAACTTTAGAAATGATTGGCCTCGATGCAGTGGTCATTCGGGCGAAAGAGGATGAATATTATCGCGAACTGCTTGAAGGAATTAATGTCTCTGTCATCAATGCAGGCGATGGAACAGGCCAGCATCCTTCCCAAAGTTTGCTGGATTTATACACGATTTATAAAGAATTCGAACGATTTGATGGACTGACGGTGACGATAGTTGGGGATATTGCCCATAGCCGCGTGGCAAAATCCGATGCCATTGCATTACGGAGGCTTGGTGTGAATGTCAATTTCCTTTGTCCTCCAGAGTGGGCTGGCAATTTTGAGGCGCAGTATTCTTGGGATGGGCTTCTTGAAGAAAGTGATGTCATTATGTTACTCCGCATTCAACATGAACGACATGATGTGCCGTTTTCAAAAGAACTTTATCATCAACAATATGGATTAACGGTTGAACGTGAAAAACAAATGAAAGAACATGCTATCATCATGCATCCTGCACCGGTGAACCGAGATGTGGAGATTGCTTCAGAATTAGTGGAATGCAAGCGTTCAAGAATTTTCCATCAAATACACAATGGCGTATTTGTTCGAATGGCAATCCTGGAAACAATATTGAAGGAGAGATAACAGTGGCAACATTTATCGAAAATATCAAAATGTTAAATGAACAAGGGAAATTGATTGAAACAACAATTACCATTGACGGTGGAAAAATTGCTGTCATCGGTGGATCCAAGCCAGAAGGAGCACAAGTGATTGATGGAAAAGGTAATTTCGTATCCCCAGGGTTTGTAGATGTGCATGTTCATTTACGGGAGCCGGGATTTGAGCATAAAGAAACGATTGCCACAGGAACTCGCTCTGCGGCAAGAGGCGGATTTACAACAATTTGTGCGATGCCAAATACAAAACCTGTACCAGACTCTGTGAAAAACCTTGAATATGTGAAAGGATTAATTCAAAAAAGCGCTGTTGTCCGAGTACTCCCTTATGGTTCCCTTACAATGGATGAAAAAGGAGAAAAGCGCACTAATATCGCAGAACTAAAAGCCCATGGTGCCGTTGCTTTTTCAGATGATGGGGTGGGTGTCCAACTGGCCTCAACTATGTACGAGCAAATGCTGGATGCGGCAAAGGTTGGCGCAGTCGTTGTTGCACACTGTGAAGATAATTCCTTAATTTACGGCGGCGTCATGCACGAAGGAAAACGCAATAAAGAACTTGGGCTTCCAGGCATTCCAAGCATTTGTGAATCGGTGCAAATCGCGCGGGACGTTTTGCTTGCCGAAGCTGCCGGTGCAAGATATCATGTATGCCATGTTTCCACGAAAGAATCCGTCCGTACGGTAAGGGATGCGAAAAAAGCAGGGATTCGCGTGACGGCTGAAGTTTGCCCACACCATTTGCTGCTTGAAGAAATGGATATTCCAAGCGATGATGCCAACTGGAAAATGAATCCGCCGTTGCGCTCATCAGAAGATCAAAAAGCATTAATCGAGGGATTGCTGGATGGCACAATTGATTGCATCGCCACAGACCACGCACCACATACCCAGGAAGAAAAATGCTGCGGCATGGTGGGTGCGCCGTTCGGAATTGTCGGTTTTGAGACAGCTTTTCCTCTTCTCTTTACAAAATTTGTCGAAACTGGCATCTTTACTTTAAAGCAATTAGTGGATTGGATGACGATCAAGCCGGCTGAAATCTTCAATCTTCCATATGGAAAAATTGAGGTAGGAGCTTCTGCGGATTTGACAATCATTGATTTTAATAAAGAAAAAACAATTGATGCCAATGAATTTTATTCAAAAGGCCGCAATACACCATTCAATGGCTGGAAGGCAAAAGGCTGGCCGATCATGACAATCTTTGAAGGAAATGTGGTTTATAAGGAGGAAGAATGATGAAAAAGCGTCTCTTAATTTTAGAAGATGGGACAGTATTTGAAGGAGCAGCGTTTGGAAGTGATCGAGCTAGTCAAGGAGAGGTTGTATTTACAACAGGGATGACTGGCTATGAAGAAACGCTTACAGACCCTTCTTTTTACGGTCAAATTGTAACATTCACTTATCCGCTTATCGGCAACTATGGAATTAACAGCGATGATTTTGAATCCATCGCTCCTGTTGTCCGCGGTGTGGTTGTGAGAGAATTAACGAAAATTCCTTCCAATTTCCGCTCAGAAATGACATTGGATGAATATTTAAAAAGTCATGATATTCCTGCAATTGAAGGAATCGATACACGGAAATTAACTCGCATCATCCGTTCAAAAGGTGCTGTACGTGCCATGTTGACTCAAGCGGACGAGGAAGTAAACATAGTTGAAATTGTGAAACGATTAAATGAAACGCCATATTTAAAAAATCATGTACGAGAAGTTTCTTCCAAAATGCCATTTCCAAGTCCGGGCAGAGGAAAACGGGTTGTTCTTATGGATTTTGGAATGAAAAAAGGCATTTTGCGGGAGTTAAATAATCGCCATTGCGATGTGCTTGTAGTTCCTTATAATACACCAGCTGAGAAAATTTTAAGCTTCCGTCCAGAAGGAATTTTATTGTCCAATGGACCAGGAAACCCTGCCGATGTGACAGAAGGTATTGAAACAATTAAACAATTAATCGGGAAAGTCCCAATGTTTGGCATTTGTTTAGGACATCAAATCATTGCGCTTGCTTGCGGTGCAAAAAGTTTTAAATTGCCTTTCGGACATCGAGGCGCCAACCATCCGGTGAAAAATCTTCAAACAGGCATCGTTGAAATAACTTCACAAAACCACGGCTATGCCATCGATGCAAACTCATTAGAAGGTACGGATTTAGAAATTACCCATGTTTCATTAAATGATGGTACAATTGAAGGATTAAAACATAAAAAATATCCAGTATTTTCTGTACAATTCCATCCGGAAGCATCACCAGGTCCGGAAGATTCAAACTATTTATTTGATGAATTCATTAAATTAATGGAACAAGCAGGGGAGGAAAAACAACATGCCTAAACGTACTGATATCGAAAGCATTTTAGTGATTGGTTCAGGCCCAATCGTCATTGGACAAGCAGCAGAGTTCGACTATGCCGGCACGCAAGCTTGTCTTGCTTTAAAAGAAGAAGGATATAAAGTAATTCTTATAAACTCAAACCCTGCAACGATTATGACAGATACTCAAATTGCAGACAAAGTTTATATAGAGCCAATTACTTTAGAATTTGTTTCCCGAATTTTAAGAAAAGAAAGACCAGACGCAATATTACCAACTCTCGGCGGACAAACTGGATTAAATATGGCCATTGAGCTTCAAAAATCCGGCATTTTAGATGAATTAGGAATTGAAATTTTAGGAACAAAATTGGAAGCTATCCATAAAGCGGAAGACCGTGAAATGTTCCGCCAATTAATGTATGAATTGGGTGCTCCTGTTCCGGAATCCGATATTGTGCACAGTGTGGCAGAAGCAAAAGCCTTTGTTGAAAAAATCGGCTATCCAGTGATTGTTCGACCAGCCTTTACTTTAGGGGGTACTGGAGGCGGAATTTGCAACAATGAACAAGAGTTGGAAGAAATCGTGTCAAGCGGTTTGAAATACAGCCCAGTAAAACAATGTCTACTTGAAAAATCCATTGCCGGCTATAAAGAAATTGAATTTGAGGTAATGCGCGACTCAAAAAACAATGCGATTGTTGTATGTAGCATGGAAAACGTGGACCCTGTCGGCATCCATACTGGGGATTCCATCGTTGTTGCGCCTGTCCAAACGTTAACTGATCGGGAATATCAAATGCTCCGCAAAATCTCATTAGATATAATCCGCGCATTAAAAATCGAAGGTGGATGCAACGTTCAATTAGCCCTTGATCCAAACAGCTTCAACTACTATGTGATTGAAGTGAATCCGCGGGTATCCCGTTCATCAGCTTTAGCATCCAAAGCAACAGGTTACCCGATTGCAAAAATCGCAGCAAAAATTGCGGTTGGTTTAACGCTGGATGAAATTAAAAACCCTGTTACCGGCACTACATATGCAGACTTCGAACCTGCTATCGACTATGTAGTGGCAAAAATCCCGCGCTGGCCATTTGATAAATTTGAATCAGCCAAACGGAATTTAGGTACGCAAATGAAAGCGACAGGAGAAGTAATGGCTTTAGGACGCACGTTTGAAGAAGCCATTTTAAAAGCGGTGCGCTCCCTTGAAACAGGCCACATTCATATTGATTTAAAACATGCGGATGAACATGATGACAACTGGGTGGAAAAACGCATCAAAAAAGCGGGAGATGAACGATTATTCTTCATCGCTGAAGCCATGCGCCGAGGCATTTCGCCTGAACAAATCCACGAATGGTCGCGAATTGATTTATTCTTCTTGTACAAACTGAAAAATATTATCGAAATGGAATCTGAATTGCAAGAAAATAAAATGGATTTAGAAGTTTTAAGAAAAGCGAAACGCATGGGCTTTGCGGACAAGAAAATTGCTGAGCTTTGGGGTATGGACGCAAGAGAAATTTACGAATTGAGAAAAGCAAACGGCATCGTTCCAGTTTATAAAATGGTTGACACTTGCGCTGCAGAGTTTGAATCAGCAACGCCTTATTATTACGGCACGTATGAAGAAGAAAATGAATCCATCGTGAGTGAAAAACCTTCTGTCATTGTGCTTGGTTCCGGTCCAATCCGAATTGGACAAGGCATCGAGTTCGACTATGCTACAGTGCACTCTGTTTGGGCAATTCAAGAAGCGGGTTATGAGGCGATCATTATCAACTCCAACCCTGAAACGGTTTCAACAGACTTCTCGATTTCGGACAAACTTTACTTCGAACCGTTAACAATCGAAGACGTGATGAACATTATCGATTTAGAAAAACCGGTTGGCGTAGTCGTACAATTTGGTGGACAAACTGCCATTAACTTAGCGGATAAATTGGCTGCCCATGGCGTAAGAATCTTAGGTACATCCTTAGAAAACATCGACCGTGCAGAAAACCGCGATTTATTTGAACAAGCATTAAAAGAATTAGAAATTCCACAGCCTGAAGGGGATACGGCGGTTTCATTGGATGAAGCATTAATGATTGCGAAAAGAATCGGCTTCCCAGTATTAGTTCGTCCTTCTTACGTACTTGGCGGCCGTGCAATGGAAATTGTTTATAACGAAGATGAATTGAAACATTATATGGAAAATGCAGTAGAAGCTTCACCAGACCATCCAGTATTAATTGACCGCTACTTAACAGGTAAAGAAGTGGAAGTGGATGCCATTTCCGATGGCGAAAATGTACTCATCCCTGGAATTATGGAACATATTGAACGCGCAGGGGTGCACTCCGGAGACTCCATTTCCGTATATCCGCCTCAAAGCTTAACAAAAGAACAAATCGATACGATTGTGGATTACACAACACGTTTAGCAAGAGGGTTAAATATTGTGGGATTAATGAACATTCAATACGTCATTTCCGGCGGCAATGTCTATGTCATTGAGGTCAACCCACGTGCATCCAGAACAGTGCCATTCTTAAGTAAAATCACAAACATTCCAATGGCCAATGTAGCAACGAAAGTCATTTTAGGCAAATCTATTGTGGATCAAGGTTATGAAACTGGCCTTGTGGAACCAAAAAAAGGTGTATATGTAAAAGTGCCGGTATTCAGCTTTGCAAAACTTCGCCGCGTAGACATCACCCTTGGACCTGAAATGAAATCTACAGGGGAAGTTATGGGTAAAGATGAAACATTAGAAAAAGCGTTGTATAAAGGTTTAGTTGCTTCCGGTATGAAAATTCAGCCATATGGAACAGTGCTCTTTACTGTGGCAGATAAAGATAAAGAAGAAGCAGTAAGCCTTGCGAAACGTTTCCAAGCGGTTGGCTATCGCATTATGGCGACAGAAGGAACAGCGAAAAAATTCGAAGACGCTGGCATCCGAACAGAAGTTGTCGAAAAAATCGGCGGCAAAGGCAAAACATTAGTGGATGTCATCCAAAATGGCGAAGCACAAGTAGTCATCAACACATTAACAAAAGGAAAACAACCTGCCCGCGATGGTTTCCGCATTCGTCGTGAAGCGGTTGAAAACGGCATCCCTTGCTTAACTTCATTGGATACAGCGAACGCGTTAATTACAGTCATTGAATCAATGACTTTTGCCATCCAAGAAATGCCGAAATCGGAGGTATATGCATGATTCAACATGAACGCATGACCGTCGTTCGCCAAAGAGAAATCGCGAAAAATATTTTCGAAATGACGCTGCAAGGACAAATTGTTCAGGAGATGACTCCTGGACAATTTGTTCATATACGCGTTTCGAATTTGCTCGATCCGCTCCTTCGACGCCCAATTAGCATCGCAAACATTCAAAAAGAGGCAAATGAATTTACAATTATTTATCGCGCTCAAGGAAGAGGGACTGATGTACTATCCCAAAAACAAATCGGCGATGAAGTGGATGTATTAGGTCCCCTTGGCAATGGGTTCCCAGTTGAGGCGGTTGATAAAGGAGGAACAGCCCTTCTTGTCGGCGGTGGCATCGGTGTTCCCCCTTTATATGAATTATCCAAACAATTGAATGCTCGAGGCGTCCGCACGATTCATGTATTTGGCTTCCAAACAGAAGAGGTTGCATTTTATGAAGAGGAATTTACGCAATTAGGTGAAACTTATTACGTGACGGACGACGGTTCAAAAGGATTTAAAGGGTTTGTGACGGATTTATTGAATGAATTAAAGCCGGATTTCGATGTCTTTTATTCTTGCGGTCCGCTTCCGATGTTAAGAGTACTGTCATCTATGTACGAAGATAAAAAAGGCTATATTTCATTGGAAGAGCGGATGGGCTGCGGCATTGGTGCATGTTTTGCATGTATCTGCGAAACGAATGAAGGGCAGGAGAAAAACTACGTGAAAATTTGTTCGGATGGTCCTGTCTTTGAGAAAGGAGTTGTGAAAATATGAATCGTTTAGATATCCAACTCCCTGGTTTAGATTTAAAAAATCCAATTATGCCTGCTTCCGGCTGTTTTGGATTTGGACGTGAATATGCTAAGTTGTACGACCTTTCCCAGTTGGGCGCTATCATGATTAAAGCGACGACTTTAGAGCCTCGTCTAGGAAATCCTACCCCTCGCGTAGCGGAAACTCCTGCTGGAATGTTAAATGCAATTGGTTTACAAAACCCAGGGCTTGAAAAAGTGATGGCGGAAGAATTGCCTTGGCTTGAGCGTTTTGATGTGCCGATTATTGCCAATGTGGCAGGTTCAACGACAGAGGATTATGTGGAAGTGGCCCGCCGCATTTCGACTGCGTCCAATGTAAAAGCGTTGGAATTAAATATTTCTTGCCCAAATGTGAAACAAGGGGGCATTACGTTCGGAACGGACCCGGTCATTGCCCGGGAATTGGTTGAACAAGTGAAGGCCGTTTCTAAAGTGCCGGTATATGTGAAACTTTCTCCGAATGTAACGAATATTGTAGAAATGGCTCAAGCGGTTGAAATTGCCGGTGCTGACGGTATCACGATGATTAATACCTTGCTTGGCATGCGCCTTGATGAAAAAACAGGAAAACCATTGATTTCCAATGTAACGGGAGGTTTATCTGGTCCAGCCGTTAAACCGGTTGCTTTGCGCATGGTCTATGAAGTATATAAAGCAGTGGATATTCCGATTATCGGCATGGGCGGTGTGTCTTCTGTCCAAGACGTGATTGACTTTATGTCTGTTGGTGCGTCGGCGGTGGCAGTAGGAACGATGAACTTTGTCGACCCATTCATCTGTCCAAAATTAATTGATGAACTGCCGGCGAAATTGGATGAACTTGGAGTGAAACATATTAAAGAAATTATCGGAAGGAGCCACCGCTAATGAATAAACCGATTATTGCTTTAGATTTTCCAAGTGAACAAGAGGTTTTCCAATTTTTGCATCAATTTGACGAGAAATTGTTTGTGAAAGTGGGCATGGAGCTATTTTATCAAGAAGGTCCAGATATCGTTCGAAAAATTAAGGATTTAGGACATGATATCTTCCTCGATTTAAAACTCCATGATATTCCGAATACGGTGAAATCTGCTATGAAGGGGCTTGCTCGGTTGGGCGTGGATTTAGTCAATGTCCATGCTGCTGGCGGAAAGCAAATGATGGAAGCAGCCCTTGAAGGGTTAGAGGCAGGAAGCGCCGGGAAAAGACCGTTGCTCATTGCTGTAACCCAGTTGACTTCCACTACGGAAGAACAAATGCAAAAGGAGCAAAAAATTCCTTTAACTTTGTTGGAGTCGGTGCTGCATTATGCCGAGCTGACGAAAGCAGCCGGTTTGGATGGCGTCGTTTGCTCCGTTCATGAAGCAAAGGCCATTGCCGCTCGATGCGGTGAAGATTTCCTTCGGGTAACGCCAGGGATTAGACTTTTAGGCGGAGATGCCCATGACCAAAAGCGGGTGGCAACTCCTGATTTTGCCCGGGAAAACGGTTCATCTTACATCGTAGTTGGACGGGCAGTGACGAAAGCGGAAAATGTGGTAGAGGCTTATCAAGAAGTATGTCGACTTTGGGAGGGAAAATAATGGGAATCGAAAAAGAAATTGCCCATATCATGTTAAAAGTGGGGGCTGTCGAATTGAACCCGACGGATTTATTCACATGGGCAAGTGGAATTAAATCCCCAATCTATTGCGATACACGGCTTACAATTTCGTATCCAGAAGCAAGAAAACAAATTGCGAACGGATTGGCAGAGAAAATCAAAGAACATTTCCCTGAAACGGAAGTGGTTGCAGGAACAGCCACAGCCGGCATACCCCATGCGGCATGGGTGAGCGACCTGTTGCAGCTGCCAATGGTGTACGTGCGTTCCAAACCAAAAGATCATGGCCGCGGCAATCAAATCGAAGGAAAAATTGAGCCGGGGCAAAAAGTGGTTGTGGTGGAAGATATCATTTCCACTGGCGGTTCATCCTTGACTGCGGTTGAAGCGCTGAGAGAAGCAGGTTGCGAAGTGGTTGGGGTTGTATGTGTTTATACATACAATTTGCCAAAAGCGGAAGAGACATTTGAAAAAGCCGGTGTGAAATATGTAAGCCTAACAAACTTCGATTATTTGATTGAAGCCGCAAAGGAAACCGGCGCAATCAAATCGGAAGATATCCCGTTCCTAAAAAATTGGCATGAAGATTTGAAAGCGGGCAGATTAAAATAAAAATAAAAAGACTCCTGATTCATCGAAGAAATCAGGAGTTTTTTTGTTATAACAACCCAGGGAACAGAGATGCTATTCTTTTTGCTTCAGCTTTAATACGACTTCTTCATCCGGTGTGACGTAGAGGGTTTTTTGTTCAAAATAAATGACAAAGCCGGGTTTTGCACCACTCGGTTTTTTTACATGGCGGATTTGGGTATAGTCCACCGGGACGGAAGAGGAATTTCGTGCTTTGCTAAAATAGGCGCTTAAAATGGCCGCTTCTTTCAAAGTTGTTTCATCCGGCTGATTTGAATGAATGACGACGTGGGAGCCGGGAATGTCTTTCGTATGAAGCCAAATATCGGATTTCTTTGCAAGCTTGAAGGTCAAATAATCGTTTTGTTTATTGTTTTTGCCGACGGAAATCGGAATGCCTGTGGATGAAATGAACTTTTCGGGAGCGGGTTTCACCGGTTTATTTTTTTGCTTTTTATTCCGCTTTTTCAAATAACCCTCTTCGGCAAGTTCTTCCCGTATTTCTTCGATATCCGCCGGGCTTGCCTGGTTGACTTGGTTCAACAGCATTTCAAAGTAATCGATTTCCTCTTTCGTTTTATCAATTTGTTCCTTTACCCGGATAAGGGCATTTTTCGCTTTATTGTATTTCGTATAGTAGCCTTGTGCATTCTCCACCGGCGTTTTTTTTTCATCCAGCGGAATGGTGATTTCATCATTATTGTAATAATTGATGACGGTCACTTCTTTCATGCCCTTTTCAAATTGATATAAATTGGCCATTAAGAGTTCCCCGAACAATTGATATTGATCCAGTTTCGATGCCTGTTCCAGATCGTTATGTAATTTTTCCAGTTTTGTGTTCAGCTTATTGATTTCGTTCTGGATGAAGCGTTCCAAGTCACCCGCTTGCTGTTTCACCCGATCCCTCTCTGCCCGTGCGTAAAATACCCGGTCCAGAAGGGTGCTCAAATCTTCATAATGGGTGATTTTACCCGTCAAATGCGTGATGGTTGTCGGCGAAAAATAAGGTTTTCCATCAGCTTCCAAATAAGTTGGATTCGCGCTTCCCGTCACTTCATTGATAAAGGAGCGGAACACATTAATTGCATCCCCGCTCTTCATTCGATGCAACAATTCTTTCGCATGAAAAGGGGAGAATCCGGCAAAATGGGACACCACTTCTTGCGATGTTTTTTCCGTTGAGAAAAACTGCTTAATCTCTTCATCTGAAACGGTTTGCGGATTCACTTTGTGCTGTACCGGCGGATGGACGTATTCAAATCCGGGAAGCACCGTACGGAAACTGTTGACGGAAGGCGGCAAGTGTTTTAATCCATCGATGATTTTATTGGTTTCTCCATCGATTAAGACCAAATTGCTGTGCCTTCCCATGATTTCAATGATCAATTTCCGGTTGACCGGATCGCCGATTTCATTTTTGCTTTCTATGTGAAACGTGATCACCCGTTCAAAACCTTCATTTTCAATTCGTGTAATAATGCCGCCTTCGATATGTTTTCTGAGGAGCATGCAAAACATTGGCGGTTCTTGTGGATTATCAATCGATTCTTTTGTTATGTGAACACGGGCATATGATGGGTGAATGGAAAATAATAATTTCTCATTTTTCCCTTTTGCCCGGATATGGAGCACCACTTCCAATGCATTCGGTTGATGAACTTTTGAAATCCGGCCGGTTTCAAGTCCCTTCAGTTCATTGATCATCGCTACTGTAAATAATCCATCAAATGCCATAATTGTTCCTCTTTTCTTAAAAAATCACTGAGATATTATTTTATTATGTTTCTATATATCTGCATTGATTCTAAAGCAATTCCCAAGATATGAAAAGTTTAATGAGAAAAATTCTTTTGACATTTAACAACAATTGCATTATCTTATTATTGAACGATGGTCAATAAATTGATTGCAACGAGAAAGACATGGAGGATTTATTATGACAAGAGATGCGTCAAAACCTGTTCTTACGCCAAACATGATAATGGATGCAGCAAGAGATTTATTCGTAAAAAACGGCTATCAGCAAGTTTCGATGCGTCAAATTGCAAAAGAACTTGGCTGTTCACACGGAGCTCTGTATTATCATTTTCAAAGTAAAGCGGAATTATTTTATGCATTGGTAAAGGAATATTTTGTTCTATTGGAACAGGAGTTGGATCATGTGTTGGAGCAGGACATTGAAAACTCGGAAAAACTTGAGCAATGTATGCTTGGGTACATCAAGTTTGGTTTAAACCATCAGAGCCATTATGAAATTATGTTTATGCTTAAAGATGATGAGGTGCGCAATTTCATCAATGAAGAACCGATAAAGGTATATGACAAGTTTGCCAATGCTTTATACACATTATCGAATCAAAAATTGCAATTAAAGGATATTTGGTCAATTTTTCTTTCCTTGCATGGTTTTGTCAGTCACTATTTATCACATATTGTTGGTTATGAAGAGGTGGAGGGTGCTGCGATTGATCATGTGAAATTTTTGCTTAAGGGAGTGTGTTAATTTTTTTTTACATATATTTAACCAGCGGTCAATAAAACTTGATGAAGATTTAATTGACCACTGGACAATAAAAAGGAGGAGTTTTTTTGAAAAAAGTATTGGTTCTTGGTGCTTCAGGGAATATGGGTTCTTCACTTGTAAAAGAATTTTCCAATCGGGGAATCGAAGTGAAAGCTTTTGCACGAAATAAGGAGAAATTGCTGAGGCTATTCCACAACGAAGAACGAGTGGAAGTGGTGCAAGGAGACTTATTTAATCAAACCGATTTACTTAAAGCAGCCCAAGATGTGGATTTAATCGTCCATTCAGTGAATATCCCTTATCAAGAATGGAAAAAACTGCCTGTATTAATGGACAATGTCATTCAAACGGTAAAAATGTACAACTTAAAATTGGCTTATGTTGATAATATCTATGCTTATGGTCGAAGCGTCGGCAAAAAAATGACGGAGGATATGCCGAAAAATCCTCATACTAAAAAAGGGAAAATCCGATTGCAATTGGAAAACATGATCAAGAATTCCGAAATTACATATACAATTGCCCATTTCCCGGATTTTTACGGTCCAAATGCGGACAATACCACATTAAATACAACCATCAGTGCCGTTATCAACAATAAAAAGGCCATGTTTTTAGGAAATCCAAAGTTGGCGAGAGAATATATCTATTTGCCTGACGGAGCAAAGGCTTTTGTAAACTTGGTAATGAATGAAAAGGCTTATGGGCAAGAGTGGAATATCCCTTCATACGGTCCAATTACCGGAGAAGAAATCATTCAAATGATCCGTGAGCTTACGGGATATGATAAAAAAATCTCCATTGTAACGAAACGAATGGTTCAAATGGTGGGATTATTCAACCCGTTTATGCGTGAATTTGCGGAGATGTTTTATTTAATTGAAGAACCTGTTGTGCTAAGCGGTGAAAAATACGAGAGGGAAATCGGTCCTTTGCCGAAAACATCATACTATGATGGACTAAAAGATATTTTTCAAATAAAATAAAAAAGTTGAGTTCATCTTCTAATAATGGATAAATGCGTTATAATTTTCTAATCATGTGTTATAATTGGAGCATAGCTTAGGAAAGGTGTGACTAACCTTGGTGCGTAGTATGACTGGTTTTGGCAGAGGTGTCACAACCACGAATGAATATCAATTGACCGTGGAAATTCGCTCGGTCAACCATCGCTTTTTGGAGATTTATACAAAATTCCCAAAAGAATGGCTAGAGTTGGAGCTTGTTGCGAAAAAAATTATAGCCGAGTACGCAAAACGCGGGAAATTTGATTGTTTAATCAACTTAAAATTAACGGGCGAAGAAGTGAAAGATTTTAAAATTAACTGGTCTTTAATTGAAGCATATAAAAATGCCAAAAATGAACTTCGTCAAATCATTCCAATCGATGAAACTTATTCCATGCAGGAAGTGTTATCTTTAGAAGAGGCCCTTGTTTATGAAAAAAAAGAGTTGACCCCGGAAGAGATTGCTGCCAATCTGGAAATGGCGATTCGTGAAGCGATGGAAAAATTAGTCGAAATGCGTGAGCGGGAAGGGCAAGAACTAAAACAAGTATTGCTTCAATTTAACGAAGAGCTGAAAAATCAAGTAAAATTTATTCGTGAACATTCACAAGATGCAGTTAAAAAATACCGTGAAAAATTAACGGAAAGATTAGCTGAAATTGTGAATGTGGATGAATTGGAAGATCGAATTCTTGCGGAAGTTGCCCTTTTTGCTGATCGAATAGATATATCAGAAGAATTGGATCGATTGGAAAGCCACTTCCATCAGTTAGAAGAAACCTTGGAAGAGACTTCTTCCATCGGTCGAAAATTAGATTTTTTGATGCAAGAAATGTTGAGAGAAATCAATACGATTGGATCGAAAAATCAATCAGGGGTTATTTCACCTGTAGTGGTTCAGTCCAAAACAATTCTAGAAAAAATGAGAGAACAAGTTCAAAATATTGAATAAATATGGAAAGGTAGTATTGAGGGAGAGTATGGCAATAATGGATAAAGATCGCGGATTATTAATAGTTCTTTCCGGTCCTTCTGGTGTGGGAAAAGGAACGGTCAGAAAAGAGCTATTTAAGCAGCCGAATACCAATTATGAATATTCCATCTCCATTACCACACGGAAACCGCGGGAAGGAGAAGTGGATGGCGTCGATTATTTTTTTAGGACAAGAGAAGAATTTGAAAAATTAATTGAAGAAGGGAAATTGCTAGAATATGCGGAGTTTGTCGGCAATTATTACGGCACTCCCCTCGATTACGTCAATGAAACATTGGATGCTGGCCGTGATGTCTTTTTAGAAATCGAAGTTCAAGGTGCGGCTCAAATTCGTGAAAAAATGCCTGAAGCGTTGTTCATCTTTTTAGCGCCTCCAAGTTTATCGGAGTTGGAAAGACGATTAATAGAACGCGGTACAGAGTCGGAAGAAATCATAAAAAAGCGAATTGAAACAGCAAAAGAAGAACTGGAAATGATGAAATTGTATGATTATGTTGTAGAAAATGATGAAATTCAAAAAGCTTGTGAAAAAATCAATGCGATTATCATGGCGGAACATTGCCGCCGCGACCGCGTAGAAAAAAGATATTTATCGATGTTGAAAGGAGAATGATCCATGTTATATCCATCTATTGATTTACTAAAAGAAAAAGTGGATTCTAAATATTCATTAGTGAGCCTTGCAGCAAAACGCGCCCGTCAAATTCAAGAAATGGGAGAATTAAAATTAAGCAAATATAAATCATTAAAGCCTGTTGGCATGGCGTTGGAAGAAGTGGCTGCAGGCGCACTTCAAATGGAAATTCCTGAAAAAAATAAAGTTTATTCTGATGAACAATAAAAAATGGTTAATGAATCGATGATTAGCTCCCGGAGAAATGTTCTTTGGGAGCTTATCCTTTGAAAGGGTGAAAGTTTGATGAGCCGAAATATTTTGCTTGGAGTATCGGGAGGTATCGCAGTATATAAAGCCGTGGCATTGGTCAGCAAGTTAACGCAGGTTGGCTTTAATGTAAAAGTCATTATGACCGAGTCCGCCATGAAATTTGTGACTCCTCTCTCTTTTCAAGTGATGTCCAAAAATGATGTATATACTGATACTTTTGATGAAAAAGACCCGAGTGCCATTGCTCATATTGATTTGGCGGATTGGGCAGATTTAATCATTGTTGCTCCTGCTACAGCGAATATCATCGGGAAGTTGGCAAATGGCATTGCCGATGATATGTTGACGACGACATTGCTTGCTGCAACGTGTCCTGTTTGGATTGCCCCAGCGATGAATGTCCATATGTATGACCATCCTGCTGTGAAACGCAATATTGCCCAACTTGCAAAAGACGGCTATCGCTTTATTGAACCATCGGAAGGGTACTTGGCTTGTGGATACGTTGGTAAAGGACGATTGGAAGAGCCGGAAAAAATAACGGAACTAGTCATTCAATTTTTTGAAAGCGAGTAGGCATCATGAAAATTGCAGAAGTGATTGTTGACGTATCCGCCTATCCGGTTGACCGTCCTTTTGATTATTCCATTCCGGAAGCAATGGAGGAGCTTATTGAATGCGGATGCCGGGTGAAAGTGCCTTTTGGAAATCGCGACATTCTAGGCTTTGTTGTGGCCATCAAAAATGAAACGGAAGTGCCTCTTGATAAATTAAAACCCATTTCTACATTGCTCGATATTGAGCCGGTATTGACGGGCGAAATGCTGGAGCTAGCGAAATGGATGAAACGAGAAACCATCGCCTATGAAATTGATTGCCTGCAAGCGATGATTCCATCGGCACTTCGGGCAAAATACGAAAAAATGGTATTGCTTGAGACGAATGTGGAGAATTTGGAAGAAACGCTAAAACCTTTTTTCCAACACTCCACAAAAGTACCTTATAAAGAATTTGAGAAACATGACTTGCTCATTCCTCTCAAAAAAGGGTTAAGAGAGAAGCACTTATCCATTGAGAATGTCGTCAAGCAAAAGGGACAAATCAAAGAAATCCGCAAAGTAAAAATTTCAGAGGACCGGGAGCAGCTTCAAAAGATTTATGATGGCATCTCCAATCGAGCCAAAAAACAAAAACAATTGCTTCTTTGGATGCAGCAGCATGTGGGAGCTGTGATGGAGCCGGAAGCAATTTATAAAGAGACTGGAAGCTCGTCGCAAGTGCTGCATGCAGTGATAGAGCTGGGAGCAGCTCAATTTGTTTTTGAAGAAGTGTACCGGAATCCATTTAAAAAAGAAGTTGAAAAAACCGATTTTTTAACATTGACCGATGAGCAGGAAAAAGCATTGCAAGCGGTTGTCAATGCGATGGACAGCCATTTGCCAGAAACTTTTTTATTGCATGGCGTTACAGGAAGCGGAAAAACGGAAGTCTACTTGCAAGCCATTCAACATTGCATCCAGCAAGGTAAAGAAGCCATTGTGCTTGTGCCGGAGATTTCCCTTACCCCTCAAATGACGAACCGCTTCCGTTCAAGATTTGGAGAGCAGGTTGCTGTGATGCACAGCGGCCTTTCCGTTGGCGAAAAATATGACGAGTGGCGGAAAGTTCACGAGAAAAAGGTGAAAGTTGTTGTCGGGGCCCGTTCTGCCGTTTTCGCTCCCTTTGAAAACGTCGGACTCATTATATTAGATGAGGAGCATGAATCTTCATATAAACAGGAAGATTCGCCAAGATATCATGCAAGGGATGTGGCGATTTGGAGAAGCAGATATCATCAATGCCCCGTTATTTTAGGAAGCGCTACGCCAAGTTTAGAATCTTATGCCCGGGCAAGAAAAAATGTTTATAAACTGTTGGCGTTAAAAGAGCGGGCCATGAAGCAGCCCCTGCCGAAAGTGGAAATTGTCGATATGCGGGAAGAATTGAAAAAAGGAAACCGTTCCATGTTTTCGGAAAAATTAGTTGAAGGCATCCAAAGCCGTTTGGAAAAGAAGGAACAAATCGTCTTGTTCTTAAATCGGCGGGGATATTCTTCCTTTGTGTTATGCCGAGATTGCGGAACGGTGATGCAATGCGAAAATTGCGATATTTCCTTAACGTACCACCGATATAATGAGCGATTAAAATGCCATTATTGCGGTTTTGAACAGCCTGTGCCAACCATTTGCCCAGAATGCGGCAGCGACCATATCCGCTATTTTGGGACAGGCACGCAAAAAGTGGAAGAGGAATTGACGAAACTTTTTCCGGAGGCGCGCGTACTTCGGATGGATGTAGATACGACGAAACGGAAAGGTTCCCACGAAGCGATTTTAGATGATTTTGGAGCTGGCAAAGCCGATATATTGCTTGGAACGCAAATGATAGCGAAGGGATTGGACTTTCCAAACATCACTTTAGTCGGTGTGTTAAGTGCAGATACATCTTTACATTTGCCGGATTTTCGTTCTGCTGAGCGCACGTTCCAGCTGTTGACACAGGTAAGCGGCAGGGCAGGCAGGGCAGAAAAGCCGGGCGAGGTGATTATCCAAACTTATACCCCGGAACATTATGCCATTCAATTTGCAAAAGAGCAGCTATATGAACCCTTTTATGAAAGAGAAATGATGATGCGCCATGCGGCAGATTACCCGCCCTATTATTATATTGCGTTAGTTCAAGTATCCCATGAAGATTTAATGGTTGCTGCAGACTATGCCAAAAAATGTGCCGACTACCTTCGCTCCAATCTGTCTTTCAACGCTTCCATTATTGGTCCGACGACAGCCGGCATCGTTCGCCTGCAAAATAGATATCGGTATCAATGTCTGATAAAATACAAAATAGAACCAAATTTAATTCCAACATTTTTACAATTAATGAAAATATATCGAACAGAATGGATTAAAAAGGGAATAGTTTTAACAATTGATTTAAATCCATCCTTGATTTAGATAGAAAGAGGTTATCTAATGATTAGAGAAATCGTAAAACATCCAGCAGATATCTTAACGCAAGTCTGCAAAGAAGTGACAGAAATCAATGAGGAAATTATCACATTGCTTGATGATATGTACGAAACGATGGTGGAATATGACGGCATGGGCATTGCTGCTCCGCAAGTCAACGTGCCTCTCCGCATCGCCATCGTGGAATTGGGAGAAGAGCGGACATTAATTGAAATGATTAACCCGACGGTGATTGAAACATCCGGTTCATCTGTGGACATTGAAGGCTGTTTAAGCTTTCCGGGGCTTTATGGAGAAGTGGAAAGACCGTCTTATGTGAAAATTGAAGCCCATGACCGATATGGACAAGTGTATCAATTAGAAGCCGTGGATTATGATGCCCGTTGTATTTTACACGAAATTGACCATTTAAATGGAATCTTATTTGATTCGAAAATTACGCGGGTATATACAGAAGAAGAATTGGAAGAAATGTATGAGGAGGAAGAATAGTTGATGACAAAAATCGTCTTTATGGGAACTCCTGATTTTTCAGTGCCAATTTTGCGTATGCTACATGAAGAAGGCTACGAAATTTTAGCAGTGGTAACCCAACCGGACCGCCCAGTTGGACGAAAACGGGTTCTCACTCCTCCTCCTGTTAAAGAAGAAGCCCTTCGTTTAGGGTTAAAAGTGCTTCAACCGGAGAAATTAAAAGGTTCTGAAGAATTGAAAGAAATTTTGCGTTTAAATCCGGATTTAATTGTAACCGCAGCATTTGGACAAATTTTGCCTAAAGAATTATTGGATGCCCCTCGGTTAGGATGCATCAATGTTCATGCATCCCTTCTTCCAAAATATCGAGGCGGTGCGCCAATCCATCAAGCGATTATGGATGGGGAAGAGAAAACGGGCGTAACGATTATGTATATGGCTGAAAAATTAGATGCAGGAGATATTATTTCCCAAAGAGAAATTCCGATTGAAGGAACAGACCATACAGGCATTTTGTTTGAAAAATTGAGCCTTTTAGGAAGAGACTTATTGAAGGACACTTTACCAAGCATCATTGCCGGAACGAATGCCCGCATTCCGCAGGATGAAAGCAAAGCCACTTTTACCCATAATATTTCAAGGGAACAAGAGCGCATTGATTGGTCCAAAAGCGCTCGGGAAATTTATAATCAAGTGCGCGGACTGCATCCTTGGCCAGTTGCTTATACCACTTATAAAGGCGAAAACGTGAAAATTTGGTGGGCGAAAATTGGGGATTCTAATTTAAAAGGCCAGCCGGGAGAAGTGGTGAAAATAGCAAAAGATTATTTTGAAATTGCAACAGGGGAAGGAACCCTCGCAATTCTTGAATTACAGCCTGCAGGGAAAAAACGCATGTCAGCAGAAGACTTTTTGCGCGGCGTAGGTTCAAAATTGCAGATTGGAGAAGTATTTGAATGAGGAAGAAGAAAGAAAATGTCATATGGAATGGGAATGTGAGAGATGCAGCCCTTAGCATTTTGCTTGCCGTTGACAATCACCAAGCCTATTCCAATCTATTATTAAATCAAACCATCAATAAATATGAAATTAAAACAAAAGATCGGGCTTTACTCACAGAATTAACGTACGGAACATTGCAATATAAATATACATTGGATTATTATTTGGAGCCTTTTATCCGCGGAAAAATCGATACTTGGGTTCGATGGCTCCTCAGATTATCCGTTTATCAAATGGTTTATTTATCCAAAATTCCTGAACATGCCATCGTCAATGAGGCGGTGGAAATTGCTAAAAGAAGAGGCCATAAAGGAATCGCTTCGATGGTAAATGGGATTTTGCGCTCCGTTTTGCGGATGGGTATTACTTCCATTGATAAAATCAAAGACCCGATTGAGCGCATCTCCATTGAAACGAGCCACCCACGATGGATAGTGGAAATGTTTATCGACTCATACGGGTTTGAAACAACCGTTGAAATGTTAAAAGCCAATAATTTTCCGCCAAGACAAACCGTTCGTGTCAATACTTTAAAAGCGACAGTGGAAGAAGCAATCGAACTGCTTTCCGAAGAAGGTGTCGAAGCAGAGCAAAGCAAAATCATTCCGCAATGTTTAGTACTTTTAAATGGACAAGCATCAAGAACGAAAGCCTTTCAAAAGGGTGTTATCACCATTCAAGATGAAAGTTCCATGATGCCGGCGATTGTTTTAAATCCAAAGCCGGGAGAAAGAGTATTGGATATGTGTGCTGCTCCTGGCGGCAAAACAACCCATATGGCGGAAATTATGAATAATAAAGGGCAGATTCTTGCAACGGATATCCACCCTCATAAATTAGCTTTAATTGAAGAAAACTGCAAACGGCTTGGCATCACCATCGTACAAACGGCTCCAATCGATGGAAGGAAAGCAGCGGCAACAATGCAGCCGGAATCTTTTGAAGCCATTCTTGTAGATGCCCCATGTTCCGGTTTGGGCGTGATTCGACGAAAACCGGATATTAAATATACGAAGCGGGAAGAGGATTTTGATTTTTTACATGAAATTCAATTGGAACTGTTAAATAATGCTGCTCCTTTGTTGAAGCCAGGGGGAAGACTCGTTTACAGCACTTGCACGGTCAGCAAAAAAGAAAATGAGGAAACAGTTGAAGCCTTTCTTGCGTCACATCCAGAAATGAAACTGGTACCAATACAGCATTTGCCAGAGGTACTTCTTGAAAAACAACAGGATGGCATGTTGCAAGTCTTTCCGCAAGACTTTGGAAGCGACGGCTTCTTTGTCGCTTTATTTGAAAAAGTTAAGTAAAAAGGAGAATTCTAACCAAGAATGGATAACAATATTTTCAATGAACGCATCAATGAGTTGGTTGAACAGGCAGAGATGCCGCAGAAACGAAAGAAAAAAGAAAAGCCTAATTTAAAAGAATCCATTTATTCTTTCACATTGGAAGAATTACAAGAGTGGCTGAAGGAACAGGGAGAAAAACCGTTCCGCGCTGCCCAAATTTATGACTGGCTTTACAATAAGCGGGTCAAAACCTTCGATGAAATGACCAATTTACCAAAGTCGCTTCGAGAAAAATTACAGGAGCAATTTGCATTCACCACCCTTTCAACTATTGTGAAGCAAGAATCAAAGGACGGAACAATTAAATTTCTATTTCAATTGCAAGACAACTATTCGATTGAAACCGTCTTAATGCGCCATGATTACGGCAATTCCGTCTGCGTCACAACGCAAGTAGGATGCAGAATCGGCTGTACTTTCTGCGCTTCTACATTGGGCGGTTTAAAAAGACATTTGCTGCCTGGAGAGATCGTTGAGCAAGTAGTAAAAGTGCAGCAAGCGCTGGATGAAGCGGGAGAAAGGGTTTCTCATGTAGTGGTCATGGGAATCGGTGAACCTTTCGACAATTATGATGCACTGATGAAATTTTTAACGGTGATTAACCATGAAAAGGGATTAAATATTGGAGCGCGCCATATAACGGTTTCGACTTCCGGCATCATTCCAAAAATCTATCAATTTGCCGATGAAGAGCTGCAAATTAATTTCGCCTTATCTTTACATGCGCCAAACCAGGAATTGCGAGAACGTTTAATGCCGATTGCCCGCGCTTATAAATTGGACAAATTGCTGGAAGCCATTCGTTACTATACGGAAAAAACGGGCCGGCGTGTAACTTTTGAATATGGATTATTCGGTGGTGTGAATGATACGGTGGAACATGCAGAAGAATTGGCGAAGCTCATTAAAGACATTAAATGCCATGTTAACTTAATTCCAGTCAACTATGTGCCGGAGCGGAACTATGTAAGGACACCGAGAAATCAAATTTTTGCTTTTGAAAAAGCGTTGAAAAAGAATGGCATCAATGTAACGATTCGCAGAGAACATGGTTCAGACATTGATGCTGCATGTGGACAGTTGAGGGCGAAAGAGAGAGTTCACGAGACGAGGTGACCATTGTGAAATTTACTGTGGAAAGTGACGTTGGGAGAAAAAGAGTGATCAATGAAGACAGGGCCGCTTTTTTAGAGCGCCCTGATTCATTGAAAATGGCACTGCTCGCCGATGGAATGGGCGGCCACAATGCGGGCGATGTGGCAAGCGAAATGGCCATTCAAGAGATGACCAATTATTTTTTACAAGTTGAATTTCAAAATCCAAGCGTCGAAGAAAAGCGGAAATGGATGGAAGAATCCATTGCCAATATCAATAAAAAAATTTACGATTATTCATTGGAAAACGAAAGCTGCAAAGGCATGGGGACGACATTTATAGCCGTGTTGATCGATAAAAACCATTGTTTAATCGGCCATATTGGAGACAGCCGAGTGTATCATTTCACTTCTAATAGCGTCGAATTAATTACAAGGGATCACTCATATGTCAATATATTGGTCGACAATGGGGAAATCAGTGAAGAAGAGGCCCAAAACCATCCGCAGAAAAATTTTATCGTTAAAGCTCTAGGAACGGAACCGACCATTGAGCCGGATTTTTATGAAATAACCTTAAAAGAATATTCTTATTTGCTCATTTGTTCAGATGGTTTAAGCAATAAAATTTCGACAGACGAGATGGCGGCGATTATTACTTATCCAATGCCTATAGCAGAAAAAGGACGGAAACTTGTACAATTAGCAAATGACAGCGGTGGAGAAGACAATATATCCCTAATCCTTTTGATGATGACCGAAGAGGAGGTGTAAAGGGTGCTTGAAGGACAACGCATAAATGATCGCTACAAAATCATTAGACTCATTGGCGGCGGCGGCATGAGCAATGTATATTTAGCCCATGATATGATTTTAAATCGGGATGTAGCAATTAAAGTATTGCGCTATGATTCCACAAATGAAGAAGAAAGCATGCGCCGTTTTCATCGGGAAGCTTTATCGGCAACAAGTTTAATGCATCCAAATATCGTCAGCATTTATGATGTCGGCGAAGACGGGGATATGCATTATATTGTCATGGAGTATGTGAAAGGAAAAACGCTGAAGCAGTACATAAAAGAAAATGCGCCACTTTCCCCTGCTCGAAGCGTTCAAATTATGAAACAACTGACGAGCGCCATCAGCCATGCCCATGAAAATCAAATCATACATCGTGACATTAAGCCGCAAAATATCCTGATGGATGAAAATGGAAATGTTAAAATCACAGATTTTGGAATTGCCACTTCTCTTGCTGCGACCAGTTATACAAAAACGAATTCCGTTATGGGGACCGTCCACTATTTATCGCCGGAACAAGCCCGCGGAGGTGTGGCGACAAAAAAATCCGATATTTATTCGTTGGGAATTGTATTGTATGAGCTATTGACCGGAGAGGTGCCTTTTTCCGGGGAATCTCCCGTATCGATTGCATTGAAGCATCTTCAATCGGAAACGCCTTCTGTGCGCGATTTTGATGCCTCCATTCCGCAAAGTTTAGAAAATGTTATTTTAAAGGCGACGGCCAAAAACCCTGATCACCGATATGCTTCTGTTGATGAAATGGCAGCGGACTTAGAAACCGTGTTATCTCCTGCCCGGAGAAATGAACCGAAATTCCGTCCTCCGGTAGATAACGAAGAAACGAAAGCTATTCCAATTATTAAGGAATCTTTACCAATCGATGATATGGCAAAAACAAAAGAAATAAAGACTACGATTCCGAAAAAAGAGAAAATTGTAAAAGACGGAAAAGATGAAATGAAAAAGAAAAAACAAAAGAAAAATCGAAAAAAACTATGGACGATTATCGGGGCAGCGGCACTTCTGCTGATTCTCGGTTTCGTTGTGTTTATTAATTTAATTTTACCGGATAAAGTAGAAATTCCTGATGTTTCCAATATGGAAGTGGAAGAAGCAACGAAAGCTCTGGAAAAAGCCGGATTTGAAGTTGGTGAAATAAGGGAAAAAAATTCGGATGAAGTAGAAGAAGGCCATGTCATTGAAACGGATCCAAAAGCTGGATTGACGAGGGTTAAAGGTTCAAAAATTGATATTATCGTTTCCATTGGCAATGAAGAAATCGAAATGAAAGATTATGTAGGGAAACAGTTAAATCAAGTATTATCCATTATCAGCGATGAATTTAAAGATGTGAAAGTGATTGAGGAATATTCCAATCAAACGGAAGGAACCATCCTCAGCCAAGACCCTTCACCGGGTGAGGAAGTAGTGCCGGAAGAAACAGTTGTTACATTAACTGTAAGCAAAGGAAAACAAGTTGGCACAGTAGTGGATTTAACTGGCTATAACCAATCGGCCATGAGGGAATATGAAAAAAGTTCAGGATATAAAATTAAAATCGTTGAAGAAGTATATTCGGACGACATTCCAGCGGGCAGCGTAGTTTCACAAGATCCGAAACCAAATACAAAATTGGAAGTAGGAGAATCAATCAATGTCGTGATTTCAAAAGGGCCAAAGAAAAAACAAGAAAAATTATACGTTAAAGATATTGTCATTCCATATGATCACGCATTGATGGGCCAAGAACAACGAGTTAAAATTTTTATACAAGATAAAACGAATACAATGGTCAAACCATATGATGAATTTACGATTACAGAGGATAAGACTTACCGCATTCAATTAACAATTGAGGAAGGTTCTACAGCAGCATACCGAATTGAAAAAGATTCAGTGGTTATTGAAGAAGAAACGATACCATTCGACAAAATTAATTAAGGAGGAATTGGATGCCTAATGGGCAAATACGCAAGGCTTTAAGCGGATATTACTATGTATATGATGAAGGAAAATTATTGCAATGCCGAGGACGAGGGGTTTTCCGGAAACGGGGGGAACAGCCTCTCGTCGGCGACTTTGTTGAATATGCGAAAGAAAACGAAGGATCTGACGGTGTCATTACAAAAATTTATCCGCGAAAAAACGCTTTAATCCGTCCGCCCATTGCCAATGTGGATCAAGCTTTGCTCGTTTTTTCAGTAAAAGAGCCAGATTTTAATTTGATTTTATTGGACCGGTTTTTAGTCGTTTTAGAATCACACCGAATAACGCCGATTATCTGCTTAACAAAAATGGATTTGCTATCTGAAAATGAAAAAGAAGAGATTCAAGCGTATATTCAAATCTATCAAGAAATTGGATATGAAGTGATAGAGACATACAAAAATGATCCAATGCTGCTTGAAAAACTGGAACCTTTTTTGAAGGAAAAAACAACCGTTCTGGCTGGACAATCTGGCGTTGGAAAGTCCACTTTATTAAATACATTGATTCCTCAGCTGAATTTGAAAACAGGGGAAATATCCCAATCCCTAGGAAGAGGGAAACATACAACAAGGCATGTGGAATTAATCGAAGTGGCAGGGGGACTTGTTGCAGATACGCCAGGATTTAGCTCCTTTGACTTTGAGCATATCGAAAAAGAGGACTTAACTACTTGCTTTCCGGAGTTTGAACGGAAAAAAGATGAATGCAAATTCCGCGGATGCCTTCATTTGAAAGAACCTCAATGCGCCGTTAAGGCAGGAGTGGAAGCTGGCGAGATTCAATCATTCCGTTATGAACATTATTTAGATTTTATGCAAGAAATCATTGATCGAAAGCCGAGGTATTAATCATGATAAAAATTGCTCCATCTATTTTATCAGCGAACTTTGCAAAATTAGGGGAAGAAGTGAAGGAAGTAGAAGCAGCAGGTGCAGACCTGATCCATATTGATGTGATGGACGGGCATTTCGTTCCGAATATTACGATGGGTCCTATTGTGGTAGAAGCGTTGAGACCTGTCACAAATCTTCCTTTAGATGTGCATTTAATGATTGAAAATCCAGATCAATATATTGAAGCCTTTGCGAAAGCAGGAGCGGATTGGATTTCCGTCCATGTGGAAGCTTGTCCTCATTTACACCGTACGATACAGTTAATCCGCTCCTTTGGGGTGAAACCAGGAGTTGTGTTAAATCCCCACACGCCCATTGAAATGATTCAACACGTGTTGGAGGATGTTGATTTTGTTTTGTTAATGACGGTGAACCCTGGTTTTGGAGGACAAAAATTCATTGAAAATGTTGTACCCAAAATTGAAGCGTTATCCAAATTGATAAAAGAAAAAGGATTGAATGTAGAAATTGAAGTGGACGGCGGCATTACAAAAGAAACAATTGTTCCTTGTGCCAAAGCGGGAGCAAGCATCTTCGTAGCCGGTTCGGCCATTTACAATAAAGAGGATCGAAAAGCTGCATTGCAAGCAATAAAAACGAGTGGTGAGGCTGCAATTTGAAAATGGATAAAATTTTAATTTGCGCCGGCGGTCCAAAATTTGAGCTATGCTCTTTTGACCGATTCCGCAAAGAAGCGAATATCTATTATATTGGAGCGGACCGCGGCGCTCTTTATCTACTTGAAGAAGGAATTGTTCCCCATGAAGTGGTGGGAGATTTTGATTCTTTGACAGACCAAGAATGGGAAGAGATTAATAGGAAAGTAAATAAAATAGATCGATATCGTGCAGAAAAAGATGAAACCGACACGGATTTGGCACTGCTTAAAGCGATTTCTTATAACCCGAAAGAAATTTTCATAACGGGGGTTACCGGTGGACGCTTGGACCATTTTGAAGCGGCTATCCGTTCCCTTTATCAGATGAAATCACAATATCCCCATATTGAACATAAAATTATTAATAGACATAATGAAATCAGCATTTTGCTTCCAGGAAAGCATATTATTGAAAGAGATGAAACATATCGCTATCTTTCATTCTTTTCGTTTCAACAAGCGGTGGAAAATGTAACATTGCGCGGTGTGAAATATGAAACAACGATGGAAAGAATTGAAGTGGGCTCAAGCCGATTTACGAGCAATGAGCTGGTGGATGAGCAAGGTTATATCTCCTTTTCTTCGGGCATATGTTTAATGATAAGAAGCAGTGACTTATAAGGAGGTTCCAGAGTGCGAGTTTATACTTTCCAATTACCAAAGTTTTTAAGCAATCTTACCCGTTCTTGCATTAATTTATTTTCAAGCAGCAATAAAAAGAAAAAGAAGAAAGAATAATTTCTTCTTAAATGGAAATTTGTTTGGCATTATAGTGATATTTCTTTCGTGCTGAGATCACGCCCACCCGGTTGGATGGGTGGTTTTTTTTGCAATAAAAAAGTGTAAATAAAGTTAGCATAACCGACTTTATTTACACTTTTATATGTGTTTGATTATACACGTTCTACTTTACCAGATTTTAAAGCGCGAGTAGAAACCCAAACACGTTTTGGTTTACCATCAACTAAGATACGTACTTTTTGTAGGTTTGGTTTCCAAGTACGTTTGTTAGCGTTCATTGCGTGAGAACGTTTATTACCTGTACGAGTTTTACGACCAGTAACTACGCATTTTTTTGGCATTAGTATTCCCTCCTCAAAGATGAATCTGAAATAATTCCTCAATACGAGTATTCACATACCATAATAATTTAACATAGACATTTCATCAATGCAACTCTTTTAAAAAAGGTTTCAAGAAAAAATCCTTTACAGTGATATAAAAACGGCAAAAAAGGTAAATCTATTGAATAATTAGTTAAAAAACCCTCAAAAATAGGGATGAACTAGACGAGTTGCAACGTTATCTTTTATAATCAAATTTTGTGTAGTACAATTAATTTAGTTAAAATGAGCCAAGGGGGCAGTATCATGTCAATCGAAATTCGAAACGATTACGGCCAAATTGATATTTCCAATGACGTTATCGCTCAAATTGCCGGTGGAGCGGCAACGGAATGCTATGGTGTTGTCGGAATGGCGAGCAAACATCAAATCCGCGATGGTTTAACAGACATATTGAGAAAAGAGAATTTTGCAAAAGGTGTCATCGTTCGCCAAGAAGGGGAAGACCTCCACATCGATATGTATATTATCGTTAGTTATGGCACAAAAATTTCTGAAGTTGCATATCAAGTCCAATCAAAAGTAAAATATACCATCAACAAAACATTAGGTTTGAACGTGAAATCCGTGAATATTTTTGTTCAAGGCGTTCGAGTAATGAACGGTGAATAGAGGAGGATATTAATCAACATGAAGTTATTAGATGGAACAAAATTTGCAGAGATGGTCCAAATGGGATCGCACCATCTAACTCAAAATGCAGATTTTGTAGATTCATTAAACGTATTTCCTGTACCGGATGGCGATACTGGGACCAATATGAATTTATCAATGATTTCCGGTGCAAAAGAAACTGAAGCAAATGCTCAAAAACATATCGGTAAAACCGCTCAAAGCTTGGCAAAAGGATTATTGATGGGAGCCCGTGGAAATTCAGGGGTGATTTTATCCCAATTATTCCGCGGTTTCGGAAAATATTTGGAAAAAGAAAGCGAAATTAATGCAAAACAATTCGCTCAAGCCTTTCAAGCAGGAGTAGACACTGCCTACAAAGCGGTTATGAAGCCTGTGGAAGGAACTATTTTAACTGTTGCCCGTGAAGCAGCTGCAAAAGGTGTGGAAACGGCAGAGCATGAAGAAAATATTGTGAAAGTAATGGAAGCGATTGTAGAAGAAGCGAAAAACTCCTTGCAACGCACACCTGATTTGCTCCCAGTGTTAAAAGAAGTAGGAGTTGTGGACAGCGGCGGTCAAGGGCTTGTCATCATCTATGAAGGCTTTTTAGCATCTCTTAAAGGGGAAGCGCTGCCACAAAAATCAAAAGTCGATAGTCTTGAAGAATTGGTGAATGCAGAACACCATCGGGCCCAAGAGTTTATGAACACAGAAGACATCGTGTACGGCTACTGTACAGAAATCATGGTTCGTTTCGAAGCTGGAAAAGAGCCTTTTGATGAATCAAAATTCCGGGATGATTTGAGCAAGTTAGGGGATTCTTTGCTCGTTGTTTCAGATGATGAAATTGTAAAAGTACATATTCATACTGAAACACCTGGAGTCGTGTTAAATGAAGGGCAAAAATATGGTAGCTTAATCAAAATAAAAGTGGATAATATGCGTGAACAGCATTCAGCGATTGTAAACGCTGAGAAACCTGAAAACCAAACTAAGGAAAAACATCCTTATGCGGTTGTGACAGTCGCAATGGGTGAAGGAATTAGTGAAATGCTGAAGAGCATTGGAGCTTCCTATGTGATTGAAGGCGGCCAAACGATGAACCCTTCTACAGAAGATATTGTGAAAGCGGTTAAAGAAATAGGCGCAGAAAAGGTTATTATTTTGCCTAACAATAAAAATATTGTCATGGCTGCTGAACAAGCGGTGGAACTGTTGGATATTGAAGCGGCAGTAGTGCCGACAAAAACAATTCCACAAGGGATGGCAGCAATTCTCGCTTTCAATCCTGAAGCATCCATTGAAGAAAATAAAGAAGCGATGACAGAAGCGATGGCAGCGGTTAAGACAGGACAAATTACTTTCGCTGTAAGAGATACAACGATTGATGGCGTGGAAATCCATAAAGATGATTATATGGCACTTGCCGACGGAAAAATCGTTGTTTCTACATCCAATATGTTAGATGCAGCTCGGCAATTGCTGACACAGCTTATTGATGAGGAATCAGAAATTGTAACAATGATTTATGGTAAAGATGTATCGGAAGAAGAGGCCAACGAAATGGTTCAATTCATCGAGGAGCAATATCCAGATGTCGAATTGGATCTTGTGGATGGAAAACAAGCTCTTTATCCTTTCATCTTCTCTGTGGAATAAAAAGCGTCTCTTGTGGGACGTTTTTTTATTTTAGTTGATTGTTTTGATACAAAATGTCAGTTCATGGTACACTGAATCCATACAAATCTAGTAAAGATTTGCTGCAATTATCATTGGAGCGTGAAGAGGTTTTGGGACAAATCGAATTTGAACCCGTTACAAATATTAAAGGCGTGGGAGCAGAAACAGCAGAAACATTGAAAGAGTTGGGCATTCATCACGTGCAGGATTTGCTCATGTATTTTCCATTCCGTTATGAAGATTTCAGATTAAAAGATTTAGTGGAAACGCCCCATAATGAACAAGTCACAATCGAAGCAAGAGTGGAGAGTATGCCGGTTGTCTTTTTTATGGGCCGAAACAAATCGAGACTGCAAGTGAGTGTACTCACTGGCCGACATATTGTAAAAGTTGTTTTCTTTAATCAGCATTATTTAAAGGAGCGGTTAACGCCAGGAACAATCATCACCGTTTCTGGAAAATGGGATCGAGCCCGCCAAACAATTACTGCATCAAGCGTCAAATTTGGTCCAAAAGAGCAATCCCAAGATTTTGAACCGGTGTATCGGCTAAAGGGCAATTTGCATCAAAACCGTTTCCGCAAATTTATGCGGCAAGCCCTTGATTTAGGCAAAGGGCAGCTTCCAGAAAATCTGCCAAGGGAATTAAGGAAACGATATAAATTATTATCGATTGACGAAGCTCTTGAAGGCATACATTTTCCGAAAGATGCCAACCATTTAAAACAGGCTAGAAGGCGCTTTGTATATGAGGAATTATTAATGTTCCAGCTGCGCATCCAAGCATTGCGGAAAACAAGGAAAGAAAATGAAAAAGGCATTGCCATTCAATATGACTTAAAAAAATTGAGGGATTTTATTGGGCAAATTCCGTTTGAATTGACGAATGCCCAAAAACGGGTCGTCAATGAAATTTGCCGAGACTTAAAATCCCCTTATCGCATGAATCGTCTTCTGCAAGGGGATGTGGGCTCCGGGAAAACGATTGTTGCTGCCATTGCCCTTTATGCGTGCGTAACAGCGGGATACCAAGGGGCTTTAATGGCGCCGACGGAAATTTTGGCGGAGCAGCATTTTGCAACTCTTGAAAGCCTTTTCCAACCGGCAGGAGTGAACATTGCGCTGCTTACCGGCTCCACAAAGACGAAAGAACGAAAACAAATACTAGAGCAGTTGGAAAAGGGCGAAATTCAAGTGATTATTGGAACCCATGCCCTCATTCAGCCGGATGTTGTGTTCCATCAACTCGGTTTTGTCATTACCGATGAACAGCATCGTTTTGGGGTGGAACAGCGCAGAATATTGCGGGATAAAGGAATGCATCCGGATGTGCTCTTTATGACGGCAACACCAATTCCTAGAACATTAGCCATCACAGCTTTTGGTGAAATGGATGTATCAGTTATTGATGAATTGCCGTCAGGACGCAAACAAATTGAAACCCATTGGTTGAAAAAAGAACAGTTCCATGCTTGCTTAACAAAGATGGAAATGGAGCTGAAAAAAGGCCGTCAAGCGTATATCATTTGCCCTTTAATTGAAGAATCGGAGAAAATCGATGTGCAAAATGCGGTGGAAATGTATGAACAGTTAAGGGAGATGTTTCAAGGACGCTTTGAAGTAGGTCTCATGCACGGGCGCCTTCCTTCTGAGGAAAAAGATCAAGTGATGCGGGCATTTAAAGATGGAAAAATTCATGTGCTTGTTTCTACAACGGTTGTAGAAGTAGGGGTGAACGTACCAAATGCCAGCTTCATGTTAATTTATGATGCAGACCGCTTTGGCCTTGCCCAGCTCCACCAATTGCGGGGGCGCGTTGGACGTGGAAACTATCAATCTTATTGCGTGCTTTTAGCCAATCCGAAATCGGAAGAAGGAATCGAACGGATGAAAAGCATGACGGAACTTGCAGACGGCTTCCGTTTGGCTGAAAAAGATTTGGAACTTCGTGGTCCGGGGGATTTCTTCGGAAAAAGGCAAAGCGGATTACCTGAGTTTAAACTTGCGGATTTAGTCCATGATTACCGGGTGTTGGAAGTGGCGCGGGATGATGCGGCCAAGCTTGTTTATGACGAAAGATTTTGGCGGGAAGATGAATACAAGCATTTGCGCAAAATGTTGGAAGCATCCGGCGCATTAAGTGGAGAAAGAATCGATTAGATTTTGAAATTCAAAATGCAGGAGAACGTAACAATTCGCTGTTGCGTTCTTTTTTCTGGAAATGTATACTGGTGTTAGTACCAAGTGCTAAATTGATTAGGAGTAAGAAGTAGGTGGCGAATGTTGAAAAGAAAATCGAAGAAAGAGCGGCAACAGTTACTTTTAGAAACGATTGAGGAAAATCCATTCGTCACGGATGAACAACTAGCTGCAAAATTTGGTGTAAGCGTTCAAACGATTCGCCTCGATCGGATGGAACTTTCGATTCCGGAACTAAGAGAACGGATTAAAGATGTCGCTGAAAGAAATCTTGAAAATGAAGTAAAGTCATTGCCGATAGATGAAGTCATTGGCGAAATCATTGATATCGAATTAGATAAACGGGCAATATCCATTTTTGATGTGAAAGAAGAGCATGTTTTTCAACGAAATGGCATCGCCCGCGGGCACCATTTATTTGCCCAAGCCAACTCCCTTTGCGTCGCTGTAATCGATGATGAACTTGCGTTAACGGTTCGTGCCAATGTGGTATTTATAAAACCAGTTCGTGCAGGAGACCGCGTTGTGACAAAAGCCATTGTCCGCGAAACGAACAAAGAAAAAAATCGAACGTATGTGGATGTCATTTCTACAGTCAATAATGAAATCGTGTTTAAAGGTGAATTTGAAATGTATCGCACGAAAGGTGAAGGTGAACAAAATGAAAATCGCAATTGATGGCATGGGCGGGGATCATGCACCCAAAGCCATTGTAGAAGGTGTCAATGAAGCATTAAAAGATTTTTCCAACATTGAAATTCAACTTTATGGCAAAAAAGAAGAGTTAGAGAAATATATTATACAAAACGAACGATTAGAAATCATACACTGTGAAGAAGTGATTACAGGGGATGATGAACCGGTACGCTCCGTCCGCCGGAAAAAAGACTCATCCATGACCCGCATGTTGGAAGCCGTTTCAGAAGGAAAAGCGGATGCTTGTATTTCTGCGGGTAACACAGGCGCCTATATGTCTGGAGGATTATTTAAAGTAGGCCGCATTGAAGGGGTGCTAAGACCTGCCCTTGCCACGACCCTTCCGACCATTGACGGAAAAGGATTTCTTATGCTCGATTTAGGAGCCAATGCGGAAGCAAAACCAGAAAATCTCGTTCAATATGCCATTATGGGAAATATTTATGCCAAAAAAGTGAGAGGTATTGAGAATCCGCGGGTTGGCTTGTTGAATATTGGAACGGAAGAACATAAAGGAAATGAACTGACAAAAGCAGTGTATGAAAAACTGCAACAGGCGGATTTGAATTTTATCGGCAATGTGGAAGCCCGCGATTTACTAGATGGTGTGGCAGATGTGGTTGTAACGGATGGCTTTACTGGAAATATGGTGTTAAAGTCCATTGAAGGGACAGCAGGCGCTTTAATGAAAATGATGAAAGAAGTGTTTATGTCCTCTACAAAAGGAAAAATCGGCGCACTGCTTGTAAAAAATGAATTAAAATCATTGAAAAATAAATTGGACTATTCTGAGCATGGAGGCGCATTGCTTTTCGGTTTGCAGGCGCCCGTTGTCAAAGCCCACGGTTCATCCGACTCAAGAGCCATTTACAATACAATTCGCCAAGCTGCTTCAATGGTTGATTCAGACATAGTCAATGTAATGAAAAAGGCTATTTTAGAAAGCCAGAAAGATCATGAGTAAAGGAGACGGCAAATGTCAAAAATAGCGTTTATATTTCCGGGACAAGGCTCCCAAAAAGTAGGCATGGGGGCAGAACTTGTAGCAAAAGATGAAGCTTGCAAAGCATTTTATGATCGTGCAGATGAGGCATTAAATTTTAAACTATCCAACTATATGTTGGAAGGACCTCAAGAGGAGTTAACGTTGACTTATCATGCACAACCGGCCCTTCTTACAACCGGCGTGATGATTGCATCCAAATTAATGAAAGCCGGAATTATGCCGGATTATACAGCGGGTCATTCATTAGGGGAATATGGTTCCTTTGTCATTGCAGAATCCCTTTCTTTCGAAGATGCGGTAAAAATCGTTCATAAACGGGGCCTTTATATGAATGAAGCGGTGCCAGCAGGACAAGGCGCCATGGCAGCCATTTTAGGAATGGAAGAAGAGCCATTAAAAGAAGTGTGCGCTGAAATTACCCAAGGCGGAGATTTAGTACAACTTGCCAATTTAAATTGCCCTGGCCAAATCGTGATTTCCGGAACGAAGGCAGGGGTGGAAAAGGCGTCTCAACTAGCGAAGGAAAGAGGGGCAAAAAGAGCTATTCCCCTTGATGTAAGCGGACCTTTCCATTGCGAGTTGATGAAGCCCGCCGCTGTTCAATTAGAAAAGGAAATTGAACAAGTTGCCATCTCCCAGCCAAAAATACCTGTGATCAGCAATGTTCAGGCGGAAATTTTGGAAGATGTGGAATCCATCAAAAAGGAAATGGTGGAGCAAGTTTATAGCCCAGTGCAATGGGAAAGAGATGTCCGCAAAATGCTGGAATTGGGCGTGACGACCTTTATCGAATGCGGCCCAGGAAAAGTGCTATCAGGACTTGTGCGCAAAATCGACCGTTCAGCCAAAACGTATTGTGTATACGATGAAGCAACTTTCGAGGAAGTTGTGAAGGAATTAAAGGGGTGAAAAAATGGGAAAATTAGAAGGGAAAACAGCAGTGGTGACAGGAGCTTCCAGGGGGATTGGACGAGCCATTGCCCTTGAACTTGCGAAAGAAGGGGCCAATGTTGTTGTCAACTACAGCGGCAGCAAAGAAAAAGCGGAAGAAGTAGTGGAAGAAATTTTAAAAATGGGTAAAAAAGCCATTGCTGTTCAAGCAAATGTCGCGGATAATGATTCCGTACAAAACTTAATGAAAACAACGCTGGATGAGTTTGGTTCCATTGACATTCTTGTCAATAATGCTGGTATTACCCGCGATAATTTGTTGATGCGCATGAAAGAAGATGAATGGGATGACGTCATTCAAACGAATTTAAAAGGCGTGTTTCTTTGCACCAAAGCGGTTACACGCGCAATGATGAAACAGCGTTCCGGCCGCATCATCAATATTGCTTCGGTTGTCGGCGTGACAGGAAATGCAGGACAAGCCAATTACACAGCCGCAAAAGCGGGGGTTATTGGGCTTACGAAAACGACTGCGAGAGAATTGGCATCAAGAAATATTTTAGTGAATGCAGTCGCGCCAGGATTTATCACAACAGAAATGACCGATGCGCTGCCAGAAGAAGTGAAAAACACGATGCTATCCCAAATTCCGCTATCAAAATTCGGCAAGCCAGAGCATGTGGCAAAAGCGGTTGTGTTTTTAGCTTCTGATGATGCTGAATATATTACTGGTCAAGTCCTTCATGTAGATGGCGGCATCGCCATGTAATGTTAAGCAAGCCATTTTATGGGTTTTGCGATTGAATCACTCTTTGAAGTGAAAACACTTTTATGTATACTATTGAAGGGAGGTGACCTAAATGAGTACAGTATTAGAACGTGTAACAAAAGTAATCGTTGACCGCCTTGGTGTTGACGAAAGTGAAGTAACTGAAGAAGCATCTTTCCGCGAAGATTTAGGTGCTGATTCATTAGACGTTGTTGAATTAGTAATGGAACTAGAAGATGAATTCGATATGGAAATCTCTGATGAAGATGCAGAAAAAATCGTTACTGTTGGAGATGCAGTTAAGTATATTGAAAGTAAATTAAACTAATGGCAAAGAGGCACATCCCGCACGTTTGTGGCAGATGGGTGCCTCTTTTCATTGCTCTAATTTTCTTATAGAAAAGTTCAAAATCGCTAGGACATTTGGGTTATAATAAAAATAATGCATTTGAAAAGAATGAAACCCTTTTCAAATCATCTTTTATTCGATGTGAAGATATGATGATAAATCTTTTGTCCTCATATCTTTACGGCTTCGAATATCATAACGACTAACAGATAGGAAGGCAGATTATTCATGACAAACAGAAAAAAAGGAAACCACCAAAAAAATGGAGTATATCCTGACCATGTAAAACAACAATTTGAAGAGCTTGAAGAGCAATTAAATATTTCTTTTAATAATAAAACTTTATTGTACCAAGCTTTTACCCATTCATCCTATGTGAATGAGCATCGAAAAAAACATTTTACAGATAATGAACGTCTTGAATTTTTGGGAGACGCCGTATTGGAACTTTCCGTTTCAAAATATTTATTTGACCGTTATCCGCATATGAGCGAAGGGGAATTGACGAAACTACGGGCAGCCATTGTTTGTGAACCTTCCCTCGTCATTTTTGCCAATGAATTAAATTTTGGAAAATATGTACTGCTTGGAAAAGGGGAAGAACTGACAGGCGGAAGAGAGCGGCCAGCGCTTCTTGCCGATGTGTTTGAATCATATATCGGTGCCCTTTACTTAGACCAAGGATTGGAAACAGTCTTTCAATTTTTAGAAAGGGTTGTGTTCCCGAAAGTCGAAGTCGGTGCTTTTTCGCATGTGATGGATTTCAAAAGCCAACTTCAAGAATTAGTGCAGCAATCCAATACCGGTGTATTGCATTATGAAATTATCGATGAAAGAGGACCGGCGCATAATCGGACATTCGTTTCCCGGGTGTTATTAAACGACCAGGAACTTGGCATTGGCCGAGGCAAATCCAAAAAAGAAGCAGAACAACAGGCTGCACAAAATGCGATGGTCGCTTTAAATCAGTCCTTGCACAAGGAGGAATAGCATGTTCCTTAAACGATTAGAAGTAGTTGGCTTTAAATCATTCGCAGATCGCATCGGCATCGATTTTGTACCGGGAGTCACGGCTGTTGTCGGCCCGAATGGAAGTGGGAAAAGTAATGTGACCGATGCGATTCGGTGGGTTTTAGGTGAGCAGTCGGCAAAAAGTTTGCGCGGTTCTAAAATGGAAGATGTCATTTTTGCAGGAAGCGCCTCCAGAAAACCATTGAATTTTGCGGAAGTCACGCTGATTTTAAACAATGAAGATGCCAAAGTTGACGTGCCATATTCTGAAATCAGCGTTACCAGAAGAGTGTACCGTTCAGGGGAAAGTGAATATTTACTAAATAATCAGCAATGCCGTTTAAAGGACATTACTGATTTATTTATGGATTCCGGATTGGGAAAAGAAGCGTTTTCTATTATTTCCCAAGGCCGCGTCGATGAAATATTAAACAGCAAACCGGACGATCGGCGTGTAATCTTTGAAGAAGCGGCAGGAATTTTAAAATATAAGCTGCGCAAGAAAAAAGCGGAGCAAAAATTGCTGGAAACCGATGATAATTTGCATCGGGTATTGGACATACTGCATGAATTGGATAGCCGTCTGGAGCCGCTAAAAATCCAAAGCTCCGTTGCGAAAGACTATCTTCGCATGACGGAAGAATTGAGGGAATTAGATATTTCCCTCATCGTTCATGACTTAAAGCAATATTATGAAGAACTGTCCGCAGTCAACGCAGAACATGAACAGCTGGAGCAGCAAGAATTGCAGAAATCATCGGAAATTGCTGACCTGCAGACAACAGTTGATGAATTGCGCACAAAAATTCAACACATTGATTCATCCATTGATGCCATGCAGGAACGGTTAGTTGAAGTAAGCACCGAGGTGGAGCGTTGGGAAGGACGCAAAGCCCTCATGCAAGAAAAGCGCACCAATGCGGAAAAGCAATTTCAACAATTGGAACTTTCATTAAAAGAGGCGCAAGAAGAAGAGCAAGAGCTAGCAAATCAAGAAGAACAAAATAAACAATTGTTTGCTCAGAAAAAAAGTGCGATTCAGCAATTAAAAGCAGAAATCAAACAGCTTGACTTGTCTCTCAACACGTCCATCTCCCAGCTTGAACAACAAATTGAAGAACAAAAAAATCTCTACATTGATTTATTAAATGAAGAAGCAACGGCGAAAAACGAGCTGAAACATATTGAACAGCAATTGGCGCAATATGAAGAAACGGAAGAGCGCATCAATGACCGCTCAGAAGAAATGATGAGAAAATTAAATGAAGTTTCTCGTCTAAAAACGGAAATGGCTGAGAAGCTGGAAAACATCAAAAAGAAATTAAGTGAAATATTAGAGCAGTATGAAAAACTGCAGCGCCAATTAAAAGCAGCTTCTTTTTCCTATGAAGAAAAACAGCAGATGCTCTATAAAGCCTATCAACATCAACAACAATTGAAATCTCGAAAAGACGCCCTTGAAGAGTTAGAAGCGGACTTTTCTGGGTTTTCTTATGGGGTCAAAGAAATTTTGCTTGCAAGAGAACGGGGAGAATTGACAGGAATTGAAGGGGCTGTTGCAGAACTTTTAAAGGTGGATGGAAAATATTCCAAAGCCATTGAAATTGCTTTAGGTGCAGCAACCCAGCATATTGTGACAAAAACGGAGCAGGATGCCCAAAAGGCAATCGGCTGGTTAAAAGCCAAAAAAGCCGGCCGAGCAACCTTCCTTCCAAAAAATGTCATGAAATCTCGAAAACTATCTCCTTCCCAAATTGGACAAGCGTTGAACCATCCTGCCTTTGTACGCCTTGCCCATGAATTAGTAGAATTTGATGAACAAAACCGCAATATTGTGGAATACTTGCTCGGTAATGTCCTTGTGGCAGAGCATCTTGAGGGAGCAAGCCAAATTGCAAAATTATGCGGTTATAAGTACCGGGTCGTAACGTTGGATGGAGATGTCGTTAATGCAGGCGGCTCCCTTACAGGCGGCTCTATGAAACAACAAAACTCCTTGTTTACTAGAAAAGCAGAATTGGAGCAATTAAAAGTTCAACTCCTTCAAATGGAACAATCCATTTCGCAGGCGGAAAAAGTGTTGATAAAGGAAAAAGAAGCTTTAGCTAATCTTCAGCAACAAGCGGAAACATTAAAGCAGCAAAGTGAACATTTCCGCCAAGAAGAAATAGAGTTGCATTCCAAATATGTTGAGTTAGAATTGGAAGAGAAAAACTTAAAGAACACTGTAAGCCTTGCTTCCTCTGAAAAAAATACAGCTTCTACTAGAAGGGAAGCGTTGTTAAAACAAAAAGAGCAAATGGAAGAACGGCTTCATCAATTAAATCTTGAGCTTCAGCAAGTAAACGAAACAGTAGAGAAACTGTCGAAAGCAAAAGTTCAGAGCGAAACGGAAAAAGATTTGCTTCGCGAAGAGTCAGCGAAAAAACGCTCAGAACTTGCCGTTTTAGAAGAACAATTAAATCAACTTCAAATTCAAACCGCGGATATCGCATTAAAACGCTCAAAACTTCTTCAGCAAATCGACACTATTTCCCAAGAAATGAACTGGATTCAAAACGAGCGGGAAAACGAGATGACGGAAGAAGAAATTGAACAAGCAATTGCCGAATGTGCAGAAAAGCGCACCCAATATTCGACAACCCTTCAAGAAAACCGCAAGCTGCGCGAAAACTATCAACAGCAGCTTTCTCAATTAGATGAACAATTAAAAGAATTGCAAAGAATCCATAAAGGCTTTTTGGAACAATTGCGTTCGATGGATGTAAAGAAAAGTCGAATCGAATTTGAAATTAACAGACTAAATAATTTATTGGATGAACAGTACGAAATTGATTTTGAAGAAGCGAAAGATGAAGCGATTGTATTGGAGGATGTGGAACGCATCCGTAAAAAAGTGAAACTATTGAAACTTTCCATTGAAGAATTGGGGCCTGTCAATTTAACGGCGATTGAAGAATATGAACGGGTATTAGAGCGGCATACCTTTTTAACGGAACAGCGGAATGATTTAATTGAAGCCCAGAAAACTTTAAATGAAACGATTAAAGAAATGGATGAAGAAATGGCGACTCGATTTAAAGAGTCCTTTGAGAACATCCAGCAGCAATTCCGGAAAGTGTTCCGTGAACTGTTTGGCGGCGGCCATGCAGATTTAATCTTATTGGACCCTGAAAATTTATTAGAAACAGGCATTGAAATTGTCGCTCAACCTCCAGGGAAAAAGCTGCAAAATCTAAGCTTGCTTTCTGGCGGTGAACGGGCATTAACGGCGATTGCTCTATTATTTGCCATTTTAAATGCCCGCCCAGTGCCATTTGTCATTCTCGATGAAGTGGAAGCGGCGCTGGATGAAGCAAATGTCGATCGTTATAGCCGATATTTAAAGAAACTAAGCCGAGATACGCAATTTATCGTCATCACCCATCGAAAAGGGACGATGGAAGGAGCCGATGTATTGTATGGTATTACTATGCAGGAATCGGGCGTGTCGAAACTTGTTTCAGTGAAATTGGAAGATGAAGTAGTACTTGTAGGACAAAGGAGCGAAGATACATGAGCTTTTTTAAACGATTAAAGGAAAAATTAACGGGTAAATCAGAAGAAATTCAGCAGGAAACAGTTGAAGAAGCAACAGAAGAAAAAGAAGCGGAAGAGCTTGAACAACCAATTGCTGATGAAATAGCTGAACGAGAACAAGAACATCCAGTAGCAGAACAGGTTGAAGAAACCGTAGAGGAAGAAACGAAAGCGGTTGAAGAAGAACAAGAGGGAAAAGAAAAGAAACCATCCGCTTGGTCCATTACCCAAAAATTCAAAATGGGTCTTGCCAAAACCCGTGATACATTCACTTCTAAAGTAAACGATTTAATTGCCCGCTATCGGAAAGTGGATGAGGAGTTCTTTGAAGAATTGGAAGAAATATTGCTGCAAGCTGATGTCGGATTTGAAACGGTCATGGAGTTGATGGATGAACTCCGCTTTGAAGTGCAGCGAAAAAATATAAAAGATACAGATGGCATTTATGAAATCATTTGCGAAAAATTAGTGGAAATCTACGAAAAAGGCGAAGAAGGTATTTCCGAATTGAATTTGCAACCGGAAGGCGAATTGACAGTCATTCTATTTGTCGGGGTAAACGGTGTTGGAAAAACGACAACAATCGGAAAACTTGCCCACCGTTTGAAAAAACAAGGGAAAAAAGTTATGCTTGCTGCGGGTGATACGTTCCGCGCCGGCGCCATTGAACAGCTTCAAATTTGGAGCGATCGGGTGGGCTGTGAAGTTATTAAACAATCAGAAGGCTCCGACCCGGCTGCGGTGATTTATGATGCCATCAATGCAGCGAAAAAACGCGGTGTAGACGTGCTGATTTGCGACACAGCAGGACGCTTGCAAAATAAAGTCAACTTAATGAAAGAGTTGGAAAAAATTCATCGTGTGATTTCTCGAGAAATTCCGAATGCACCCCATGAAGTATTGCTTGCTCTTGATGCAACGACAGGACAAAATGCCCTCATCCAGGCGCAAACTTTTAAAGAAGCTACTAACGTAACGGGAATTGTACTAACAAAACTAGACGGCACAGCAAAAGGCGGCATCGTTTTAGCCATTCGAAACAAACTCAATATTCCGGTGAAATTCGTAGGGCTTGGCGAAAAAATCGACGACTTGCAGCCATTTGATCCAGAACGCTACGTTTACGGCCTATTTGCCGATTCATTAGATAAAGAATTGAATAAAGCGGAATAATAAGAAAAAAGGCTGGGACATAAACAAAAAATTAAAGGAGCAGTTGAAAGAATTTTGATAAAAAAATGATATGACTTAAAATTGATTGGAGTGACGGGGCGACTCCTGCGGGAACAGCCCGTGTCTCGAGATCCCGCAGGAGCGAAGGGATGAGCTCCGAGGAGGCTCGAGCCGGGCCCGCGGAAAGCGTCCCCGGAACGGAAATCAATTTTTAATAACATATCAAAAAAACATCATTTTCTCCTTGGAGAAAATGATGTTTTTTTAGATTTGTCCCAGCCTCTTTTCGTTTTAAGAAATAACAATGTATCAAATTCCACTGATAAATTTTCAAAAGAACATTTTTTGTTAAAGGAATTTTACTTGACACACCTATTTAAAATCGATATGATACAGTAGAAAAACTATGATTGGAGAGACATTCGATGTTACTGGAAAAAACGACGCGGATGAATTTTCTCTTCGACTTTTATCAAGCCTTGTTAACGGATAAACAGCGAGCCTATATGGAGCTTTATTATTTAGATGACCTTTCATTGGGCGAAATTGCCGAAAGCTATAAAGTTTCCCGACAAGCTGTATACGATAATATCCGCCGTACAGAGGCAATGCTTGAAGAATATGAAGAAAAACTGAAATTACTCGAAAAGTTCCAAAAGCGTCAAGAAACGATTGAAAAACTAGTCTCCGCTATTAAAGAACAAGCGCCTATTGAAGAACAATTACAATTAATTGATCAATTAAAAGAAACGGATTAGGAGGCGAAAAGTTTGGCATTTGAAGGATTATCAGAACGACTCCAAAGCACAATCCAGAAAATCAAAGGCAAAGGAAAAGTAACGGAAGCAGACGTAAAACAAATGATGAGAGAAGTGCGTCTTGCTTTAATTGAAGCCGACGTCAACTTGAAAGTGGTAAAAGACTTTGTCAAACGCGTAAGTGAGCGGGCGGTCGGCTCCGAAGTCATGAAAAGTTTAACACCTGGTCAACAAGTTATTAAAATCGTAAAAGATGAATTGACAGAGTTGATGGGTGGGGAGCATAGTCAAATTAAATTTAATCCAAAGCCTCCAACGGTGATTATGATGGTCGGCCTGCAAGGGGCAGGTAAAACAACGACGACGGGGAAATTGGCAAATCTATTAAGAAAAAAATACAATCGAAAACCTCTACTTGTTGCTGCTGACGTTTATCGTCCGGCTGCCATCCAACAATTGGAAACTTTAGGGAAACAACTCTCCATCCCAGTGTTTTCCCTTGGTGCGGATGTTTCTCCTGTGAAAATTGCCGAAGAAGCCATTGAACACGCAAAGAAAGAACATTTTGACGTGGTCATTATCGATACAGCTGGTCGATTACATATCGATGAACAATTGATGGACGAATTAAAAAATATTCGCGCTATTAAAGAACCAGATGAAATCTTCTTAGTTGTGGATGCAATGACTGGTCAAGATGCAGTAAATGTGGCTCAAAGCTTCAATGAAGCACTCGGCATTACAGGCGTCATCTTAACAAAATTGGATGGCGATACTCGCGGTGGTGCAGCACTTTCCATTCGTGCCGTTACCGAAAAGCCAATCAAATTCGTCGGTATGGGCGAGAAAATGGATGCCCTAGAACCATTCCACCCAGAGCGCATGGCTTCCCGTATTTTAGGAATGGGGGATGTCCTATCCTTAATTGAAAAAGCCCAGGCCAATGTCGATTTGGAAAAAGCGAAAGAGCTTGAAGAAAAATTCAAAACGCAAACCTTTACTTTTGATGATTTTATTGAACAGTTGAAAGCCGTTCGAAAAATGGGACCGTTGGAAGATTTGCTTAAAATGATTCCAGGGTTTAGCAAAATCAAAGGTTTAAATAATATTCAAATTGATGAAAAGCAAATCGACCGTCTTGAGGCGATTATTTATTCTATGACGAAAGAAGAAAGGGAGCATCCGGAAATCATCAACGCGAGCCGGAAAAAACGGATTGCCAATGGTTCCGGAACATCCATTCAAGACGTCAATCGACTGCTTAAACAATTTGAAGATATGAAAAAAATGATGAAGCAAATGACAGGCATGACACAAGGCAAAGGCAAGAAGAAAATGAAAATTCCAGGCATCGATTCATTTTTTAAATTTTAATTTATACTGTTAAGAAAAAACACTTTACAAACAAATAAAACACTGTTATTATTCTATCTTGTGTAAAACTAATTCGGAGGTGCTAAATTAACATGGCAGTAAAAATTCGTTTAAAACGTATGGGAGCAAAGAAATCTCCTTTCTATCGTATTGTAGTTGCTGATTCTCGTTCACCACGTGATGGACGTTCAATCGAAACAGTAGGCTACTACAATCCATTAACTGTACCAGCAACTGTAAACATTGATGAAGAAAAAGCTCTTAAATGGTTAGCAAATGGTGCAAAACCATCTGATACAGTTCGTAACTTGTTCTCAGAACAAGGCATTATGGAAAAATTCCATAATTTAAAATTCAATAAAAACGCTTAATTCACATTTTTGGAGGTGTCCGCATGCAGCAGCTGATTGAAACAATTGTAAAACCACTTGTTGACTATCCAGATGACGTGCGCGTTGAAAAAGATGAAAACGCGAACCGCATTGTTTATAAGCTTTTTGTGAATCCTTTAGATCGAGGAAAAGTGATAGGGAAACACGGTCGTGTTGCGAAAGCGATTCGGACTATTGTTTATTCAGCAAGCGGTCACCACAAGAAAAAAACATACGTCGATATTTTAGATTAATGTAAAAAGGGGCTATTACGGCCCCTTTTTATTCGTATTGCAGATTGATTTTCTTCTTCAATGAAAAGGATGCGTCCCTGTTTCCAATTCCCATTGTCCAACAAATTTATTAGATTTAATAAATGAAATCTCACTAGGAACATCAAAATAAATAATGTACGATTATGAAAGAAGAAGCAGTTGAAAACTTCATTTGTAAAGAAGAGGTGTTTTGTTGAATGGAATGGTTAAATGTGGGTCGCATTGTCAATACCCATGGCATTCGGGGAGAGGTTAGAGTTCTCTCTTCCACTGATTTTGAAGAGATTCGATTTAAAAAAGGCTCTAAACTGGCTATTTTTAAAAATGACCGTTCAGAACCGATATGGGTGACTGTTGAAAATGCCCGAAGACATAAAAACTTTATTTTATTGACTTTTAAAGGTTATGATAACATCAATCAAGTGGAACCTTTTAAAAACAGCCTATTAAAAATATCAAAAGACCAATTAAATGAAGATGAATTGGAAGAAAATGAATACTATTATTTTGAAATCATTGGCTGCCAAGTTTATTCAGAAGAAGGCGAACATCTAGGCGAAATTACCGATATTTTAGAAACGGGTGCCAATGATGTTTGGGAAATGAAAGATTTAAAAGGAAAAAAACACTATATTCCATATATTGAAGATGTCGTAAAAGAGATTGATGTAGACAATAAACGGATTACCATTCATGTGATGGAAGGATTATTATCATGAAAATACATGTGCTTACATTATTCCCGGAAATGTTTCCAGGGGTGTTTGGTTCATCCATTTTAAAAAAAGCCCAAGAAAAAGGGCTTGTAGAAATTCATGTTTCGAATATCCGAGATTTTAGCGACAATAAACATAAACAAGTAGACGATTATCCTTATGGCGGGGGAGCTGGCATGGTATTAAAGCCGGAGCCGGTGTTTCGTGCGGTTGAGGAAATCACCCAAGGCAAGAATCCCCGAATCATCCTAATGTGCCCACAAGGTGAACGGTTTACTCAGAAAAAAGCGGAAGAATTGGCACAAGAAGAGGAACTGGTATTGATTTGTGGGCATTATGAAGGATATGATGAGCGCATACGGGAGCATTTAGTGACTGATGAAATTTCCATCGGGGATTTTGTGCTGACGGGCGGCGAAATACCGGCAATGGCGGTCATTGATGCGGTTGTGCGCTTAATTCCAGGCGTATTGGGACAAGAAGCTTCCCATATTCATGATTCTTTTTCCACAGGTCTATTGGAACATCCTCATTACACAAGACCCCAAGACTTTAGAGGAATGAAAGTGCCGGACGTGCTGCTATCCGGAAACCATCAAAAAATTGAAGAATGGCGAATGGAACAGTCGCTGAAGCGCACGTTTGAGCGGAGACCTGATTTATTGGAGCAAATGGAATTGACGCCAAAACAAAAGGCGTATATTGAATCATTAAAAGAAAAAAGTACAGAAAGATGAATATTTTAAAAGCTGTATTAATATGAATAAACATCCCTTTTAGTAGATTGTTTGTGTTCGGATTTTGCTTGCATATTGACTTGAATTATGTTATTATTCAGTTTGTGCTTCTATGGGAAGCGTTAATTACGATGTTCCGCTGTAGTGAAAAGACTATATGAGCATTCGGTATAAGGGGAGAAAAAAGATGTCAAATATTATTGCTGAAATTACAAAAGAACAACTTCGCACTGATCTTCCTGATTTCCGTCCTGGTGATACAGTTCGCGTACACGTGAAAATTCAAGAAGGTAACCGCGAACGTATCCAAGCATTCGAAGGCGTTGTTATTAAACGTCGCGGCGGCGGAATCAGCGAAACATTTACTGTACGTAAAGTTTCTTACGGTGTAGGTGTTGAGCGTACATTCCCTCTACACTCACCAAAAATTGCGAAATTAGAAGTTGTTCGTCGTGGTAAAGTACGTCGTGCAAAACTTTACTATCTACGCAATTTACGTGGAAAAGCAGCACGTATCAAAGAAATTCGATAATATTTCTACTAAAGGGGGCTTTGTTTCAAAAAGCCTCCTTTCTTTTGCTTGTCATGAAGTATAAAAATGGAATAGAATGTAGATAGCAGATTTGGAGGGGACGCTCTCGTGGAAAAAGACAAAAAAGAAAAAAGTGAAATTTGGGAATGGACGAAGGCGTTAATTATCGCTCTTCTCATTGCTGTCGTTATTCGATATTTTTTATTTACTCCCATTGTAGTTGATGGAGATTCCATGATGCCCACTTTAAAAGATGGGGACAAGATGATTGTCAATAAAATCGGTTATCGAATAGGAGAACCAAAGAGATTTGATATCGTCGTGTTCCATGCTCCAGAAGGAAAAGATTATATTAAAAGAGTCATTGGTCTTCCTGGGGAGCATATTGAATATAAAGATGATCAGCTCTATGTCAATGGTAAACCGATTGATGAACCTTATTTAGATGAATATAAGTCCCAACTTTCAGAAGGCCAATTAACGCAAGATTTTACGCTTGAAGATATTGATCCGAATATGGATGTGATTCCAGAAGGCTACGTGTTCGTCATGGGAGATAACCGACGCTACAGTAAAGACAGCCGACATATTGGGGTTGTCAGCATAGACAAAATCGTTGGTAAAACCAATGTTGTCTTTTGGCCTTTAAGTGAAGTAAAAATTGTGAAATAAAAGAGAGGAGTAGCTGTTCAACTCCTTTTCTTTTTTTGGCGAAAGGAGGAACTCAAGTGACGATTCAATGGTTTCCGGGACACATGGCGAAAGCGAAGCGGGAAGTTCAGGAAAAGTTAAAACTGGTGGATATTGTTTTCGAACTTGTGGATGCCCGCCTGCCGCTATCTTCAAGAAATCCGATGATTGATGAAGTGATTCAGCAAAAACCACGGTTGATTTTATTAAATAAAGCCGATATGGCAGATGAATCCGAAACGAAAAAATGGATTGAATATTTTTCAAATAAAGGGTTTAAAGCGGTTGCGGTCAATTCCTTCCAAGGAAAAGGGCTGCATCAAGTAACAAAAGCTGCCCAAGAGATTTTAGCGGACAAATGGGCGCGCATGAGAGCAAAAGGCATGAAGCCCCGCGCCATTCGTGCAATGATTGTGGGAATACCGAACGTAGGAAAGTCCACATTAATCAATCGATTGGCTAAAAGAAATGTAGCCAAAACAGGAAATACCCCTGGTGTGACAAAAGCTCAGCAATGGGTGAAGGTCGGAAAAGAGCTGGAACTTTTAGACACACCTGGGATTTTATGGCCGAAATTTGAAGATCCAGAAGTGGGATTGAAGCTTGCGCTGACGGGAGCAATTAAAGATGCCATTATCAATATGGAAGATTTGGCCGTCTACGCATTAAACTTTTTGTCTACCCATTATCCAGAACAAATGCGGGAGCGTTATGGAATCGACTCAGTGGATGAGGAAATCGTGAAAACTTTTGACCATATTGGAAAATTGCGTAATGTGTTAGGCGCTGGCGGTGAAATTGATTATGACCGGGTATCGGAGTTGATTGTCCGAGACATTCGCAATTTAGAATTAGGAAAGTTGACCTTTGATTTTGTGGAAGAAGAATTAGAAAAAGAAACAGCTGAAAATTAATGGAAAAACCATCCGTCAAGTTAGGGTTCTTGATGGATGGTTTTTTTATTATGCAGGCATTTCGGTTGGAGTTGGAGTAGAGTAGCCTTCTTGATATTTTTCATCGATATATGTCCGAATTTCTTGAATAGATTTTCCTTCTTTAGCTAGTTTTGCCGATTCAACAGCAATCTCCATACAAACTTGGCAGCGGGTTCCATGGTCATCCCAAAGCACTTCATCTTCCCGAATTTCTGCGATGAAGCAATTTAAACTACTTCTGTGGCCCGCTGATTCCCCACATCCGCAATAGCAAGGAATCCACTTTAATACATCTGCATATTCTAAAGCGATTTTATATACAGCTGCCACTGTTTCATGCTTTTCATTTAAAAAAGCAGGCAATTCCCCCATAGCCGTCAATTCTTGCAAATCTCCGGACAATGGATTGTGCTGCATGTGGCTTTCTTCATGATGTTCCATTGGATTCGTCACTTCCTGCTTTGCTGATTCCTCATTGCAGGCAACAAGTAGGATTAAAAGTATCAATACGATGTATAGCTTATTCATTCTTTTTTCCTCCATGACCTATTTCTCATCATTATAAAATGAATTGATGGGTCCGTACAACAGGGGTAGAATAACTCTTATAGTCTTATAAGCTATGGAATGAAACCGATATAAAATAAAAATAGGAGAAAGAATGAGTTTTATATGAAAACAATAAAAGAAATTGTAGAAGCTTTGAAAAAAGCAGCAACCTATGAACCATGGATGCAGGAACTGGAAAAGGACGAGCGGGCAAGCGTGCAAAAAGCTTTTTTGCAATTTCAAAAACGGATGGAAAAACAAAAAAAACTATATGAACAATTCTGCCAAAAACAAGCCTTTGACGAAAGTTTCCTTCCCTTTGAAGGCGCTTATTTAGCGGGAGTGGATGAAGCGGGAAGAGGGCCACTAGCCGGACCGGTTGTGACTTGTGCTGTCATTTTGCCCAAAGATTGTCCGGAACTGGTTGGAGTGAATGATTCGAAGCAGCTTTCCAAAAAGAAACGGGCGGAATATGCAGAAATCATAAAAAAACACGCCATCGATTATTACATCCATTTTCAAAGCGCGGAAGTCATTGATGAAATCAATATTTTAGAAGCGACCAAACAATCGATGAAAACCTGCATTGAAAATTTAAAAATTCGTCCGGATTTTGTAGTCGTTGATGCTGTTACCATTCCCGTTGATGTTCCACAAGAAGCGATCGTAAAGGGCGATGCGAAAAGCCTTGCGATTGGCGCGGCATCCATATTAGCGAAACATGAACGGGATTTATATATGGAAGAACTACATAAACAATATCCTCAATACGGATTCGACCAAAACGCAGGATACGGCACAAAACAGCATTTAGAAGCCATTGAGCGATTTGGACCGACTGTTCATCATCGGAAAACCTTTGAACCAATTAAAACCATGCTAGAGGAGAAGGTGAAGCTATGACTATTCCTTCCTTTCAACCGATTCAAAATCAGCAGGTGAATGTTCCAAAAAGCCCTTTAGTATTAAAACAAGGGCAAGTTTTTTATGGCAGCGTAAAACAATTATATCCAAATCAAACGGCGGAAATCCAAATAGGCGAGCATCGGCTTGTAGCTAAGCTGGAAACGCCTTTAAAAGTGGGAGATGCGCATTTTTTCCAAGTGACAAGCACAAATCCCGAAGCCCAATTAAAAGTGGTTTCTGGGCCGATTTTGAAGGATTCTATGAATGTACAGCAATTGATGGAGTCTTTGAATTTGCCAAAGAGCCAAGAGATGCAGCAATTGTTGTCCTATTTTCTAAAAAATCAGCTGCCCATTTCAAAAGAGCAATTGTTGCAAGCGGAAAGCTGGTTAAAAAATTTGCCGGAGGGCGTATCAAAACAGGAAGCGCTGCAAGCATTACAAAAATTGGTAGATTTAAAAATTCCATTTACAGAAGAGGGGTTCAAAGCGCTTCTTTTTGGCTCAAAAACAAATGGCATTACCAAAAACCTCGAGCAATTTGTTAAGTTGCTTGAGCAAAATAGCCAACTATCGCCGCAAGTAAAAGCCAATCTATTCAATGCTATAGAGTCCATCGCAAAACCTTTTCAAACTGAAACAGCAGGAGTGATGATTGCTCGTTCTATAAACATTCTTCTGCAAAGCGAACAAGGAGCAAATGTAAAAGAAACGTTGAATCTTTCAAATCAAGGGGCAGCGTTGAAAAATGAAACAAATCTTGCATCTAATGAACTAACGGCAAACCAAGCTTCCAAAGAGGCTTTAACAAACGGGCTGACGACAAGAAATGAGACATTAAATGCCTCGAAAGACTTGAAACTATTGGCCAATGATTCAACAATGAAAGCAGCGGCGTTAAATATTTTAAAAGAAGCAACCATATTGCCGAAGGAGGCCAATCTAGAAAATTGGATAAATCTGCTCAATGTTTCTTCCCGAAGCGAAACAGCAGGAAGCTTTATTTCCCAATTCCAGTCCAGCTCCAACACGTCCATGGCACAAAAAATACAACAAATTACGCAGTTTATTGAAAATGAACCAAACTTAACGGCAGAGCAAAAAAATGCCATTCTCCAACTAGTCAAATCTTTTGAAGGGTCAAATCATAGCGAGCAATTAGTGAAACAGCTTCATACTGAACTTTTAAGGGCTTATTCAGAACAAACGATTAATGGGATATTTACAAAAGAACAAGGCCTTTCTCCAAAGGTTCAACTTTTGTCTCTTTTAAAACACGAATTGGCTGAAAATCCTGAAATCGCATTAAAAAATATAGCCAAAATTTTTGAAAATTCGAACGAACAGGCGACAAAGGCGATGCTTGCAGAATCGGAAGCAACATTGCTTTCCAAATTAAACGGCCAAGGAATGGAAAAAGCCATTCATTCGATTTTAAAAAATCTTGGATTGAGCTATGAAGCGGCATTGAACAAAAATGCGGATATCGAAACAATGGTGCAGTCTTTAAAGCCTCAATTGTTGTCGCTCATTCAGGATGATAATTCTCCGGCGGAATTAAAAAATGCGGCAGAAACTCTTCTTGCCCGTTTAAATGGCATGCAGCTTTTATCCGGGGAAGCAGGCCATCAGCATCAAATCATTATGCAAATTCCATTGCACTTTTTAGGTAAACAGGTGGATGCGACGGTTCAATGGAATGGCAGAATGAAAAAAGATGGAAAAATTGATTCCAATTTTGCTCGTATTCTATTTTATTTAAATCTGGAAGCATTAAAAGAAACCGTCATTGATATGCAAGTGCAAAATCGAATTGTGACGATTTATGTATACAATGAACAAAAAGGGTTGGAAGTGTTGGCAGAGCCGTTGAAAAAAACATTAAAAACCGGTTTGGAAGAAAAAAATTATCATCTATCCGGCGTAATGTTTAAACCTTTCGTGAAAAAGGAAAGTCCTTCAAAAACAATGGAAAAAGGCAATGATCGTGAACCTTACCATAAGGGGGTAGATATTCGCATATGAAAGAAAAACGAAAGGAAGCCGTTGCCCTTTTATATAATCCTGAAGAAACAAGCCCAAGAGTTGTAGCAAAAGGAAAAGGAAAAATTGCGGAAAATATTCTTCAAAAAGCTGAGGAGCATCATGTTCCAATCTATGAAGATCCAAATCTTGTAGAATTATTGGGGCAGCTAGATTTAAACGAATCCATCCCCCCTGATTTGTATGAAGCGGTGGCGGAAGTATTCGCTTTTATTTATCGATTAGACAGAAAAATTAGTTCAAATAGTTGACAAGATTATAGCGATATTGTAAAAGTATAAGGGTATTATGTGCATAATGTAGAAAAAAATGTCTAATTCTAGCTTATTTCGGCAGAAAAAGCGAACATAGACATTTGACAAACATTTGATTAAAATAATAATAGTCAGAATTTTTTCCGATATTGGTGAATTGGAGGATGGCAAATGAATATCCATGAGTATCAGGGGAAGGAAATACTTAGAAACTATGGAGTTGCAGTTCCGAACGGAAGAGTCGCTTTTTCTCCAGAAGAGGCTGTAAAAGTGGCTAAAGAACTTGAGTCAAATATTATTGTTGTGAAAGCTCAAATCCACGCAGGAGGACGAGGAAAAGCCGGCGGGGTAAAAGTGGCTAAAAATTTAGATGAAGTACGAGCATACGCTAAAGAATTGTTAGGAAAAAAATTAGTCACAAAACAAACAGGTCCCCAAGGGAAAGAAGTGAAACGCCTTTATATTGAAGAAGGCTGTGAAATAAAAAAAGAATATTATTTAAGTTTCATATTAGACCGTTCCACTTCTCGTATTACAGTGATGGGTTCTTCTGAAGGTGGAATGGACATTGAGGAAGTTGCAGAAAAAACACCTGAAAAAATCTTCAGAGAAGTGATTGATCCATTGACAGGCTTAATGCCTTTCCAAGCAAGAAGATTAGCTTTTAACATGGAAATTCCTACGAAACTAATAAATCAAGCTGCTAAACTTATGATAGGGTTATATACAGCTTTTGTCGAAAAGGATGCTTCTATTCTTGAAATTAATCCGCTAGTTCTTACAGAAGACGACAAAATTATGGCGTTGGATGCGAAGTTCAATTTTGACGGCAATGCTCTTTATCGTCATCCAGATATTGTAGAACTCAGAGATTTTGATGAAGAAGATCCAAAAGAGATTCAAGCTTCCAAATATGATTTAAATTATGTTTCACTAGATGGAAACATCGGCTGCCTTGTCAATGGAGCAGGTCTTGCAATGGCGACAATGGATACCATCAGCTATTATGGAGGCTCTCCAGCCAACTTCCTTGACGTTGGCGGCGGCGCTAATACTGAAAAGGTGACAGAAGCTTTTAAAATCATCCTTTCTGATTCAAATGTAAAAGGCATTTTTGTCAATATTTTCGGGGGCATCATGAAATGTGATGTCATTGCCGAAGGGGTTGTCGTGGCAGCGAAAGAAGTAGGTTTAAATGTACCGCTAGTTGTGCGCTTAGAAGGAACAAATTCAGCAAAAGGAAAAGAAATTTTAAATGCATCCGGTTTAAATATAATCGGAACAAATTCATTGGCTGAAGGCGCACAAAAAATTATTGAACTTGTAAGGTAAGAAAGGCTGGGGAGTAGAATGGCGATTTACGTAAATAAAGATACGAAAGTCATTGTTCAAGGAATTACCGGAGATACAGCTTTATTTCATACAAAACAAATGTTGGAATATGGTACGAAAATTGTTGCAGGTGTAACACCAGGTAAAGGTGGACAAATGGTTGAAGGAGTTCCTGTTTTTAATACGGTGGCTGAAGCAAAAGCAGCAACAGGGGCTAATGCTTCCGTGATTTTTGTACCTGCACCACTTGCTGCAGATGCCATTATGGAAGCTGTGGAAGCGGAATTGGAATTTACTTGTTGTATTACAGAACATATTCCTGTTTTAGATATGGTAAAAGTAAAACGCTATATGGAAGGAAAGAAAACTCGTCTGCTAGGACCAAACTGCCCAGGTATTGTGACAGCGGAAGAATGTAAAATTGGCATCATGCCTGGTTATATCTTGAAAAAAGGGCATGTTGGACTTGTATCCCGTTCTGGAACATTAACATATGAAGCGGTGCTCCAATTAACGGAAGCAGGCATTGGTCAAACTACGGCTGTTGGTATCGGTGGCGACCCGGTGAACGGCACAAACTTCTTGGATGTATTAAAAGAATTCAACGAAGATCCTGAAACTTATGCGGTTGTGATGATCGGAGAAATTGGCGGTACAGCGGAAGAAGAAGCGGCGGCTTGGATTAAGGAAAATATGAAAAAGCCGGTTGTCGGTTTCATCGCTGGTCAAACAGCCCCTCCAGGAAAACGAATGGGACATGCAGGCGCAATTATTTCCGGTGGGAAAGGTACAGCAAAAGAAAAAATTAAAGCGATGAATGATGCGGGAATTGAGGTTGCACCAACACCATCTGTCATCGGGGAAACATTAATTAAAGTGTTGAAAGAAAAAGGACTATACGAAAAATGTAAAACTCATTAAACTAATAAGTGTAGCGCCTATGTGCGTTACACTTTTTCATTCCCTTTACATTCTATTGACGGTCACAAATCGTTTCATATTAAAGGAGTGGTTCAGTGGACTCATTTACATTGAATGAGTTATTAGCCCTCCACTATGTTTACCCTCTACCATTAAATAAGTTGAATAAACTATTGAATGAAATTTCTTCCCTCCAAGCTCTCATTGAGTTATCTCCTGCAAAATTGCAAACCATTCTCCATCTTTCATCAGAAAATGCCAATCAGATTTTAATAAATTATAAGAGAATATTAAAAAATAATTTATATGATGCATATAATCATAAAGGAATCCATGTTATTCCATATACTGATTCCAATTACCCCCGTTCTTTATTCACCTTGATTGATCCGCCAGCGGTTCTTTATGCAAAAGGGGATCTTTCATTACTGAAAAAAAGAAAAATTGCTATTATCGGTTCCAGAATGGCAACAGACTATACAATAAAAGCCTTGGAGGCCATTGTTCCTCCGTTGATTGAAAGAGATTTCATCATTGTCAGCGGGCTTGCCAAAGGTGCGGATACGATGGCCCATCTAGCAGCCATACGATTTGGCGGAAAAACCATCGGCATATTAGGAAACGGATTGTTTCATGTTTATCCGAAACAAAATGAAAACTTAGCAAAGGAAATGGGGAAAAATCATTTATTGGTTACTGAGTTTCCGCCATATGCGGGCCCCAAAAAGTGGCATTTTCCCCTCAGAAATCGTATTATAAGTGGTATTAGCGAGGCGATCGTCGTAACAGAAGCTGCTAGAAAAAGCGGTACATTAATTACAACAGATCATGCTTTAGAACACGGAAAAGACGTTTTTGTTGTCCCGGGTCCCATTGATTCGAAACTGTCGGAAGGAACCAATTATTTATTGAGAGAAGGGGCTACTCCTGTATGGAATGGACAGCAAATTTTAGAGGAACTAAATTTGATTTTTTAGGGAATCTATTGAAAAAAAGTTGCAATATTATTCAAACTGTTATACATTTTGCTTCAGGAATTTCTTTAATCATTTATCAAGGTGCCTCTAGTGAGGAGGAAGTTAGATGGCAGATTATTTAGTGATAGTGGAATCACCAGCAAAAGCGAAAACCATTGAACGCTATTTAGGAAAAAAATATAAAGTAAAAGCATCCATTGGACATGTAATCGATCTTCCTAAAAGCCAAATGGGTATTGATACGGAAAATAATTATCAACCTAAATATATAACAATCCGTGGAAAAGGTCCGATTTTGCAAGAGTTAAAAACTGCTGCCAAAAAGGCGAAAAAAGTATTTCTTGCAGCCGACCCTGACCGCGAAGGTGAAGCGATTGCGTATCATTTAGCAAAAGCGTTAAATATCGATACAGAAAGTGAATGTCGGGTGGTATTTAACGAAATTACAAAGGATGCGGTATTAGAATCGTTCAAGCATCCTAGGCCCATTAATAAACATCTTGTGGATGCCCAACAAGCACGCAGAGTGTTAGACCGGCTTGTTGGTTATAATATAAGCCCAATATTATGGAGAAAAGTCAAAAAAGGACTATCCGCTGGCCGAGTGCAGTCTGTTGCATTGCGTCTTATTATCGACAGGGAAAATGAAATCAAAAATTTCGTTCCTGAAGAATATTGGACAATTGAAGGAAAATTTGAAAAGGATAAAAAGCAATTTGAGGCTTTTTATTTCGGAAATGGAAAAGAAAAGGTAAAACTGACAAATCAAAAACAAGTTGAAGAAATTCTTCAAAAAATAAAAGGTTCCGAATTTGAAGTTTTAAATGTAACGAAAAAGGAGAGAAAAAGAAATCCAGCTCCAGCTTTTACAACTTCCTCCCTTCAGCAAGAAGCAGCAAGGAAATTAAATTTCCGGGCGAAAAAGACCATGATGATTGCCCAGCAGCTTTATGAAGGAATTGATATTGGAAAACAAGAAGGAACAGTCGGGTTAATTACTTACATGCGTACAGATTCGACGCGGGTTTCAGAGGCTGCAAAAGCAGAAGCAATGCAATATATTTACGATAAATATGGTAAGGAATATGTGGCTGGGGAAATTCAAAAGGTGAAAAAACAACCAGCTGCCCAAGATGCCCACGAAGCCATTCGTCCAACAAGCGTTATGAGAACGCCTGAACAATTGAAAGATGTGCTAACCCGCGACCAACTGAGACTTTACCGCCTAATTTGGGATCGTTTTGTAGCCAGCCAAATGGCGCCGGCTGTATTGGATACAGTGACAGTGGAACTAAAAAATTCGGACTGCATCTTCCGGGCAAATGGTTCACAAGTGAAATTTTCAGGGTTTATGAAAGTCTATGTGGAAGGAACGGACGACCAAACGGAAGAAACAACAAAAATGCTTCCGGATTTACAAGTGGGGGACAAAATTAAATCTGTTGAAATCAATCCAAAGCAACATTTCACTCAACCGCCTCCACGCTATACGGAAGCAAGACTGGTAAAAGAATTGGAAGAACTTGGAATCGGAAGACCTTCTACCTATGCACCAACCCTCGATGTAATTCAAAGACGTGGATATGTGCAGCTCGATAATAAACGCTTTGTACCAACGGAGCTAGGGGAAATCGTCCATTCATTGATGGTTGAATTTTTCCCGGAAATTATTGATATTGAATTTACTGCAAAAATGGAAGCGGATTTAGATAAAATCGAGGAAGGAAAAATTGATTGGATTCAAATTATCGATAATTTCTATAAAGATTTTGAAAAACATATTAAATATGCTGATGAAGCCATTGAAAAAATTGAAATTAAAGATGAACCAGCCGGTGAAGACTGTGAAATATGCGGTGCGCCAATGGTCTATAAATTAGGCAAATACGGAAAATTTATGGCATGTTCCAATTTCCCAGAATGCCGAAATACAAAAACCATTACAAAACCAATTGGCGTAAAATGTCCAAAATGTAAAACTGGGGAAATTGTGGAACGGAAAAGTAAAACAAAACGCGTATTTTACGGTTGTGAAAAATATCCAGAATGCGATTTTATGTCTTGGGATAAGCCAATTAGTAGACCTTGCCCAAAATGTAATTCATTATTAGTGGAGAAAAAAGTGAAAAAAGGTGTACAAGTTCAATGTACAAATTGTGACTATGAAGAATCTACACAATGAAGTTAGGAAGATGATTAAATGACAGAACAAGTTGTAAATGTAATCGGAGCAGGACTTGCAGGAAGTGAAGCGGCTTGGCAAATTGCAAGCCGCGGCGTCAAAGTAAAATTATATGAAATGAGGCCGGTTAAACAAACGCCAGCCCATCATACAGATAAGTTTGCGGAGTTGGTTTGTTCCAACTCCTTGCGCGCCAATACTTTAACAAATGCGGTGGGCGTTTTAAAAGAAGAAATGAGAATCATGAACTCATTAATCATCAAGGCAGCAGATTCAGCAAGCCTTCCAGCTGGTGGTGCGCTGGCTGTTGACCGGCATGAGTTTTCTGGATTTGTGACAGACCAATTGAAAAACCATCCCCTTGTTGAAATTGTCAATGAAGAGGTAACGGAAATTCCAGAAGGCATTACAGTCATTGCGACAGGTCCGTTAACTTCTAAAGCATTGGCGAAAAAAATACAAGAGTTGACAGGAGAAGAGTATCTTTATTTCTATGATGCAGCTGCTCCAATTGTGGAGAAAGACAGCATCAATATGGATAAAGTGTACTTAAAGTCCCGTTATGATAAAGGGGAAGCAGCCTATTTAAATTGCCCGATGACAAAGGAAGAGTTTGAACGATTTTATGAAGCATTAGTGAATGCGGAAGTCGTCGAATTGAAAGAATTTGAAAAGGAAATTTACTTCGAAGGTTGTATGCCGATTGAAGTAATGGCAAAACGTGGACCAAAAACATTATTATTTGGCCCGTTAAAACCAGTAGGCTTGGAAGACCCGAGAACCGGCGAACGGCCATATGCGGTGGTGCAGCTTCGACAAGATAATGCGGCGGGAACCTTATATAATATAGTAGGTTTCCAAACCCATTTGAAATGGGGCGCTCAGAAAGAAGTATTCCGATTAATCCCTGGTTTGGAAAATGTTGAAATTGTCCGCTATGGTGTGATGCATCGCAATACGTTCATCAACTCGCCAAAAGTATTAATGAAAACATATCAACTAAAATCCCGTCCGAATCTATTCTTCGCTGGACAAATGACGGGAGTGGAAGGATATGTAGAATCTGCAGGAAGCGGATTAATCGCAGGCATCAATGCGGCACGCTTAGCATTAGGAAAAGAGCCTGTGGAATTTCCTAAAGAAACAGCTTTAGGAAGCATGGCCCGGTACATTACAGAAGCAGATCCAAAGAACTTCCAACCAATGAATGTCAACTTCGGCATTTTTCCAGAACTTGGCGAACGCATCAAATCAAAACAAGAACGAGCATTAAAACACGCAGAACGCGCAATTGCCATAATTCAAAATTTTATGAATTCTCAAACGATATAATTGATTTTAGCCTCTAAATGTTGCTATAATTTTAGAGGCTATTCTTATGTCCATTTTTATAAATAATGATTTATTAACAAATTGTGAAGATATACTGAATTCTAATATTATTTATTAACTATTTTACTTGATATAATTGCAAGTTCGGTATACAGTCTTGAATGGATGTTTTCATTAAATGTACATTGCAGTTGGAATGACTAGAGTGTGCCAATCATGTTGGTGCTTCGAATAGAGGTGGTTTGGTTGAACATTCAGCCAATGAAAGCGCTTGATGAATTTCTCCGAGTAATTCAAGTGGAAAAAAACTTTTCTGTTCACACGGTGAATGAATATGAAAGAGATATAATGCAGTTCATCGAATTTTTACATTCGGAAGGAATTGATGACTTAAGAGAAGTGGAGTATTTGCATGCGCGGCTTTTTGTAACAAAGCTTTATGAAGAAAAAATGTCCAGGGCGACAATTTCTAGAAAGATTTCTTCAATCCGTACATTTTTCCGTTTTCTTAATCGGGATTATGGGATGGATGCATCATCCTTTCTATCTTTGTACCATCCAAAAAAAGAAAAATTATTGCCGAATTTTTTTTATGAAGATGAACTTGAACAGCTTTTTGAAGCAAATAAAGGCGAAGATTTAAAATCTATCCGAAATATGGCGATATTAGAATTGTTGTACGCTACGGGCATCCGCGTCAGTGAATGCGTTGCTATTGAATTGGATGATATAGATTTCCATTATTCTATTCTCCGGGTGATGGGGAAAGGACGGAAGGAAAGAATTGTTCCCTTTGGACAATATGCCCATGATGCTTTATTGAAATATGTGAATGAAGCCCGGCCAATTTTAATGAAAAACAAAAAACATAATCGATTGTTTGTAAATTTGCGTGGTGGAGAACTGACGGACGATGGTGTTCGTTATATTTTAAATGAAATGATTCAGAAAGCGAGCATGCATACAAAGATATATCCGCATATGTTGCGTCATACGTTTGCTACGCATTTATTGAATCATGGAGCAGATTTACGGTCAGTGCAGGAAATGCTCGGACATGCAAATTTATCCTCCACTCAAATTTACACCCATGTGACAAAGGAACACCTGCGAAGTACTTATATGAAGGCGCATCCGAGAGCATAATGGTAAGGAGGGATAATAAATGGAAATGCATGCTACTACAATATTTGCCATTCATCATAAAGGCAGATGTGCAATGGCTGGCGACGGGCAAGTCACATTAGGAAATTCTGTGGTGATGAAACACACCGCAAGAAAAGTAAGAAAACTATTTAACGGGCAAGTATTGGCCGGTTTTGCTGGTTCGGTCGCCGATGCATTTACGTTATTTGAAATGTTTGAATCAAAATTGAACGAATATAGCGGCAATCTGAAAAGGGCAGCGGTCGAAGTGGCGAAACAATGGCGGGGAGATAAAATTCTTCGTCAATTAGAGGCGCTTTTATTAGTTATGGATAAAAATACGCTGCTATTGATTTCAGGTACCGGTGAAGTAATAGAGCCAGACGATGGCATTCTTGCAATTGGTTCCGGCGGGAATTATGCCCTTGCAGCTGGAAGAGCTTTAAAACAGCATGCAGGAGAGCAGATGACAGCCGAACAAATTGCAAAGGCGGCTCTGACTATAGCAGCCGATATTTGCGTGTATACAAACCATCATATTATTGTGGAGGCGCTAGACTAATGACAACACTTACGCCAAGACAAATTGTTGAACAGTTAAACAGATATATCGTAGGCCAAGATGCTGCAAAAAGGGCTGTAGCCATTGCGTTAAGAAATCGATACCGAAGATCTCTCCTTAATGATGAATTAAAAAATGAAGTCATTCCAAAAAATATTTTAATGATAGGACCTACCGGTGTTGGGAAGACAGAAATTGCTCGGAGAATTGCAAAACTCACAAACGCTCCCTTTGTAAAGGTAGAAGCGACGAAGTTTACAGAAGTAGGTTATGTCGGCAGAGATGTGGAATCGATGGTTCGTGATCTTGTCGAAGCCTCTAGAAGACTTGTGAAAGAAGAAATGATGGAAAAAGTAAAAGACCAAGCGGTGCAACAAGCGAACGAAGCATTGGTAAAATTACTTGTTCCATCTAAAACAAAAACCAAAATGACACAAAATCCATTTGAAATCTTCTTTGGTGGTCAAAAAACGGAAAGCGCATCGGATTCCCAAGATGAAGCGGAAATCCGCATGAAACGTTCCAAAGTAAAGGAAGATTTATTAGCCGGTAAATTGGAAGAAGAATGGGTTACAGTGGAAGTGACTGAACAAAACACCGCATTCCTTGACATGATGATTCCAGGAATGCCGGAGCTGGGTTCAAGCGGCATGCAAGATATGCTATCAAGCCTTGTGCCGAAGAAAACGAAAAAACGACGCATGAAAGTAAAAGATGCCCGCCGTGTTTTAACGATCGAAGAGGCGAACAAGCTGATCGATTCCGAGGAATTGGCCCAAGAAGCCATTAAACGGGCAGAACAATCGGGCATTATTTTCATTGATGAAATTGACAAAATTGCCAGTCGTGGCCAACATTCTTCTGCTGATGTATCCCGAGAAGGGGTACAACGAGATATTTTACCGATTGTGGAAGGTTCAACGGTGCCTACAAAATATGGACCAGTTAAAACTGATTATATGTTGTTTATTGCTGCCGGAGCTTTCCATATGTCAAAACCAAGCGATTTAATTCCGGAATTGCAGGGCCGATTCCCAATCCGTGTGGAATTGGAGAAGTTGACAAAAGAAGATTTTGTCCGGATTTTGAAAGAACCGGATCAATCTCTCATATTGCAATATAAGGCTTTGCTTGAAACAGAAGGCATTTCCGTTGATTTTTCCGATGATGCCATTGAGCGGATTGCTGAAATAGCAACGGAAGTGAACCAACAAACAGACAATATTGGTGCAAGAAGATTGCATACCATAATGGAACGTTTGCTGGAAGAACTATCTTTTGAAGCTCCAGAAATTGCACCGACGCATGTGCAAATTACCCGTTCCTATGTCGATAAAAAACTCGGCGAGATTTCAAAAAACAAGGATTTGTCGCAGTTTATTTTATAAAAGATGGACTATAGAAGAAAAAATATTTTCTAGAATACCAATGATTATTATTAAACCCTAGGAGGATATTATTATGGATTTGTTAACGAAAACAAGAAAAATTAACGCATTATTGCAGAAAACAGCAGGAAAACCGGTAAATTTCAAAGAGATGGCGGATACATTAGGAGAAACTATTGATAGCAATGTATTTATTGTGAGCCGTAAAGGAAAATTATTAGGCATCTCCATTCATCAAAAAATTGAAAACGAACGAATGAAAAAAATGTTGGAAGAACGTCAATTCCCAGAAGACTATGCAAAAAGTCTTCAAGAGATTACGGAAACTTCGCCAAATATTGATATCAATAGCCAATACACAATTTTCCCAGTTGAAAACCGTGACATTTTCAAAAACGGTTTGACAACAATTGTGCCAATCATCGGTGGCGGTGAACGCTTAGGAACTTTAATTTTAGGCCGTTTAGAGGAACGATTTGGCGATGACGATTTAATTTTAGCGGAATATGGTGCGACAGTAGTTGGAATGGAAATCTTGCGCGAAAAAGCGGAAGAAATTGAAGAAGAAGCGCGCAGTAAAGCAGTTGTGCAAATGGCCATCAATTCACTTTCTTATAGTGAATTAGAAGCTATTGAACATATTTTTGAAGAACTTGATGGCAATGAAGGGTTGCTCGTTGCATCCAAAATTGCAGACCGCGTCGGCATTACCCGCTCGGTGATTGTAAATGCATTGCGTAAACTTGAATCAGCAGGTGTCATCGAATCAAGATCCCTCGGTATGAAAGGGACTTATATTAAAGTATTAAATGATAAATTCTTAACTGCTTTAGCCGAAATTAAAATGAAGTAATTTAAAACATACTAAGATTAGTAGTACAAACCAAGGCCAAGGTTTGTGCTACTATTTTTTATAGTAGAAGTGAAGAAAAGTCGACCAGCCTCAGGGATTTTTAGAAGGTGAAATCAATCATACACGAAGAGATTTTGAACAATTACATAAGCGAATAGTAGATA
>Ga0207747_1000050_pt1 | contig 124396 bp, 123 predicted proteins | sample HigsolmetaGSP11D_FD_184839 | JGI IMG/M metagenome (GOLD analysis project Ga0207747, IMG submission 184839) | High solid enriched microbial communities from the Joint BioEnergy Institute, USA - SP1-1-D (SPAdes) | ecosystem: Engineered > Bioreactor > SSF (Solid state fermentation) > Aerobic >... | reverse complement strand
CGTCGATCCATTTCTCAATGACCATAACGCGTTTCAGTTCGTCCTTTGTCAAAGTGATCTGCTCCTTACTCATACTGACATTTTCTCGGAACAGTTACACCCTGACAATATCACAGAACAACAACATCGCATTTTCTGCTTTATTGCTTCACTTGATGCCAGTCTGTATAATATACTGTTAGTACCAGGTGTTAATCCACCCTGAAACAAAGGCTCTGTCACGACCTTGACCGCCTGACGATACGTGCGAATCAGGTGCGATCCCGGCCTGTTTCCAGCTGCATTTACCTTTAGACGGGGGTGAGGGCAATCGGCAAACTACCGAAGAGACAACGGCAGCAGCAGCTCGCCAGAGCGATCAACGAGAACCCGTTTCTGACCGATGAGGAACTGATGAAGATGTTCGGGGTCAGCATACAGACGATTCGCCTGGACAGACTGGAACTGGGCATACCGGAGCTGCGCGAGCGGCTCAAGGCGATGGCCGAGCAAACCTATGATCAGGTGCGTTCACTGCCGCTCCATGAGGTGATCGGCGATGTGATCGACCTGCAGCTGGATCGCAGCGGCATTTCCTTATTCGAGATCCGGGAGGAGCACGTGTTCTCACGCACGAAGATCGCGCGCGGGCATCATATCTTCTCGCAGGCCAATTCGCTGGCCGTCGCCGTCATCGACGACGAGATCGCGCTGACGGCTTCCGCGGACATCCGCTTCATCCGCCCGGTCAAGCTGGGAGAGCGATGCGTCGCCAAGGCCTATGTGAGGTCCAATTCCGGCTCAAACGGCAAGGCGCATGTGGAGGTCTTTACATATGTGGCGGATGAATTGGTATTCCAGGGAAATTTTATGATCTATCGATCCAGAACGTTAGAACAAGACAAGGCAGAAGGAGTCGAGAGTCATGCGGATAGCGATTGACGCGATGGGCGGCGATCACGCCCCGGATGCGGTCGTGGCGGGGACGCTCATGGCAGCCCGCGAGTATCCCGATACGGAGCTGATCCTGGTGGGTGACACGGCGCGCATCGAGCGGCTGATCGCAGCCGACGGCCGCGGTCAACCGGCCAATGTGCAGATTCGTCATGCTTCCGAGGTGATCGAAGCGGACGACGAACCGGTGCGGGCGGTGAGACGGAAGAAGGATGCGTCGATGGTGGTGGCCGGCCGCATGGTCAAGGAGCGCGAGGCCGATGCGATGCTGTCGGGCGGGAACACGGGCGCGCTGATGGCCACCGGCCTGCTCGTCGTCGGGCGCCTGCCGGGCATCCAGCGTCCCGCCCTGGCGCCGATCATCCCGACGCTGCAGGGCAACGGGGTGCTGGCGCTGGACATGGGCGCGAATATGGATGCCTCTCCCGAGCATCTGGCGCAGTATGCGCTGATGGGGACGATCTATCGCAACAAGGTGCACAAGATCAGCGAGCCGCGGGTCGGTCTCCTGAACGTCGGCACGGAGCCGATGAAGGGCAATGAGCTGACGAAGCAGGCCTTCGCGCTGCTGGAGCAGATGCCGATCCGCTTCGTCGGCAACGTGGAGGCGCGGGACATCCTGAACGGCGTCTGCGACGTGCTCGTTTGCGACGGTTTCGCCGGCAATATCATGCTGAAATCGCTGGAAGGAACGCAGAAAGCGATCTTCACCTTGCTGAAGCAACAGCTGACCGGCTCGACGATGGGCAAGATCGCCGGACTCATCCTGAAGCCGAAGCTGAAGGTGTTCAAGCATTACGATTACCGCGAGCACGGCGGAGCTCCGCTGCTCGGCATCGACGGGCTCGTCGTCAAGAGCCACGGCTCGTCCGACGCCGCCGCGGTGAAGAACGCGGTCGGACAGGCGAGGCTCGCGCTTGTGAATCATCTGATCGAGGCGATTCGCACGGAAATCAAGAGAAATGAGGAACAGGAATGAGCATAGGAATGTCGGTAGGAGTGCTGGGGACCGGCAGATATGTGCCGGAGAAAGTGCTGAGCAATTATGATCTGGAACAAATGGTGGATACGAGCGATGAGTGGATCGTGACGCGCACGGGCATCCGCGAGCGGCGCATCAGCTCGCCGGAGCAGGCTTCGTCCGATCTCGCCTATCACGCTTCGCTGGAAGCGCTGAAGAACGCGGGTCTGACCCCTGAAGACATCGACCTGATCATCGTGGCGACGATCACTCCGGATATGGCGTTCCCGTCAACCGCCTGCGTGCTGCAGGAGAGACTCGGGGCGAAGAGGGCGGCCGCATTTGACCTGTCCGCCGCCTGTTCCGGCTTCATCTACGGTCTGGCGACGGCGACGAGCATGATCACGGCGGGCATGTACAAGCATGTGCTGGTCGTGGGCGCGGAATGCCTGTCCAAGATCACGGATTATACCGACCGCAACACCTGTATCCTGTTCGGCGATGGCGCCGGAGCAGTAGTGCTCGGTCAGGTTCCGGAGGGCAGGGGCTTCCGTTCGTTCGTGCTCGGAGCGGACGGCGGGGGCGGCAATCTGCTGCATCTGCAGGGAGGCGGCTCGCGATGCCCGTCCTCCGCGGAGAGCGTCGCGGCCAGGAAGCATTACATCTACATGGCCGGAAGCGAAGTGTTCAAGTTCGCCGTGCGGATCATGGGGGCGGCTGCGCTGGAGGCGCTCGACAAGGCCGGCCTCGACAAGTCGGACGTCGATCTGCTCGTGCCGCATCAGGCGAACATTCGCATCATCCAGTCGGCGCTGGAGAAGCTCGATCTTCCCGCGGACAGGTGCATGATCAATCTGGACAAATACGGCAACGTCTCGGCAGCGTCGATCCCGATCGCGCTGGCCGAAGCGGTGGAGGAAGGGCGGGTGCGCGAGGGCGATTGCCTCGTGCTCGTCGGATTCGGCGGCGGCCTGACCTGGGGCGCTTCCGTATTGATCTGGTAAGGGAAGCCGCCAGGGACGAACGTAACGGGCGTCCGGCCTGAAGGCGACTTCTTGGGCAAGGGTTCGGCAGTGAACCTCCGCCAACTGTCATATTCGGAATGATTCACAGGATGGGAGAGTTGCACACATGGGCAAAACAGCATTTGTGTTCCCGGGCCAAGGCGCGCAAGCCGTCGGTATGGGCGCCGACGCGCGCGAGCAGCATGCGGGAGCGGCCGCATGCTTCCGCGAGGCGGATGAGGTGCTCGGTTACGCGCTGAGCGAGCTGATCATGAGCGGTCCGGAAGAGGAGTTGAGATTGACCTATCATACGCAGCCCGCCTTGCTGACGACCAGCTGCGCCTATCTCCGGATGCTCGACGAGAGCGGCATAAGGCCGGACTATGTGGCCGGTCACAGCCTTGGCGAGTACAGCGCGCTCGTCTGCGCCGGGGTCATGTCGTTCCGCGACGCCGTACGCACCGTCAGACTGCGCGGCGAATTCATGGATCAGGCTGTTCCGGCCGGCCAGGGCGCCATGGCGGCGGTGCTCGGAGCCGAGCGTGACGCGCTGGCCGAGCTCTGCGCGAAAGTCAGCGCGGAGACCGGCGCGGTGGAGATGGCGAACGTGAACTGCCCAGGGCAGATCGTCGTTTCCGGTACGGTCCAGGGAGTGCAGGCGATCATCGAGCAGGGCAGGGAGATCGGCGCGAAGCGCGTCATCCCGCTGGAGGTCAGCGGCCCGTTCCACTCGTCGCTCATGAAGCCTGCCGCCGAACGCCTGCAAGCGGCGCTGGCGAATGTCGAGATGCGGGATGCGCAGGTGCCGGTCATCGCCAATGTCACGGCTCGTCCCGTGACGGATGCGGATGAGGTTCGCCGCCTGCTGGTCGATCAGGTCGTCAAGCCGGTGCTGTGGGAGGATTCGGTGCGCTGGCTGCTGTCGCAAGGCGTGGATACCTTCGTGGAGATCGGTTCCGGTTCGGTGCTCAGCGGACTGATCCGCAAGATCGACCGCTCCGCCAACGTGCTTGCGGTCAACTCCTGCGAGGCTGTGCAAGCAGCCATCCAGTCGCTTCAAGGTTGACCTGGAACAGTGACAGGAAGAACGATTCATCAAACAATGCGTGTTTAAAGGAGATGATCAGATGTCCTTGCAAGGAAAAATCGCGCTGGTCACCGGAGCCTCGCGCGGCATCGGCCGGGCGATCGCGATCAGCCTCGCGGAAGCAGGCGCCGAAGTGGCGGTGAACTATGCGGCGAGCGAGCAGGCCGCGCTGGAGACGGCGGAGGCGGTGCGCGCCCTCGGCAGACGCGCCATCACGGTCAAGGCTGACGTCGGAGACAGCGAGCAGGTGGAGAGCATGGTGGGGCAGGTGCTCGAGCAGTTCGGCAGGCTTGATATCCTCGTCAACAATGCGGGCATCACCCGGGATAATCTGTTGATGCGTATGAAAGAGGAAGAATTCGATCAAGTTATTAATACGAACTTGAAAGGCGTCTTCAATTGCATGAAAGCTGTCACCCGGACGATGATGAAGCAGCGCTATGGCCGCATCATCAACATCTCTTCCGTCGTAGGCGCCATCGGCAATCCCGGCCAGACGAACTACGTGGCAGCCAAGGCCGGCGTCATCGGCATGACCAGGAGCGTGGCCAAGGAGCTGGCCTCGCGCGGCATCACGGTGAACTGCGTGGCTCCAGGGTTCATCACGACGGAGATGACCGACCAGCTCGGCGAAGAGGTTCGGGAGCAGCTGCTCAAGGCCATCCCGCTCGGCAGGTTCGGAGCGCCCGAGGACATCGCTCGCATCGTCAGATTCCTGGCCTCCGACGACGCCGCCTATATGACGGGGCAGACCCTGCACGTCGACGGCGGCATGTACATGGGCTGATTCCCAAGCAATTGTCCCTATAGCAATTTGAGGGCAATTCTACTATAATACCTAGAGGGAGGTGAACCGGATGTCCGACGTGTTAGACCGCGTGAAGCGCATCATCGTGGATCGTTTGGGTGTGGATGAATCTGAAGTGACTCCAGAGGCGTCTTTCAAGGACGACCTGGGTGCGGATTCTCTGGATATCGTGGAGCTCGTCATGGAACTTGAAGATGAATTCGACATGGAGATTTCCGACGAGGATGCTGAGAAGATTACGACTGTAGGAGAAGTTATCTCGTACATAGAATCTCACAAGTAAACTTTAAGTCCCGTGCATAACGGGACTTATCCACATTTGATTACGGTTGGAGCTTGATGCGAGCTCTGTCATCCGATATCCTTGCCGAGGTGGGTAATGATGAAACGAAGAGTAGTCATAACCGGTATGGGGGCGATCAGCCCGCTCGGTTCTGATTTGAATACGTTATGGAACAATCTGGTCAGCGGCAGATCCGGCGTTTCCACGATCACCGCTTTTGATGCCAGTGAGCTTCCGACGCGCATCGCGGCTGAGGTGAAAGACTTCAATCCTGAAGATTACATCGATCGCAAGGATGCGCGGCGCATGGACCGCTTCGTGCATTTCGCCGTGGCGGCCTCCAAGCTGGCGCTGCAGGATGCCGATCTCCACATCGGCACCAACGCCGATCCGGAGCGCACCGGCGTCATCATCGGCTCAGGCATCGGCGGCCTTGGAACGTGGGAGGAGCAGCATACGACGCTGCTGGAGAAAGGCCACAAGCGGGTCAGCCCGTTCTTCATCCCGATGATGATCGCGAATATGGCATCCGGTTACGTCTCGATGCTGACCGGCGCGAAGGGACCGAACACGACGATCGTGACCGCGTGCGCCACCGGCAGCCATTCGATCGGCGATTCGGCCCGCATCATCGAGCGCGGCGATGCAGACGTCATGATCTGCGGCGGCGCGGAGGCGACGATTCGCATGGTCGGCATGACCGGCTTCTGCGCGCTGCGGGCGATGTCGACGCGCAATGACGAGCCGGAGAGGGCGAGCCGTCCTTTCGATGTGGACCGCGACGGCTTCGTCATGGGCGAGGGCGCCGGCATCCTCGTGCTTGAGTCGCTGGATCATGCGCTGCAGCGCGGAGCGCGCATCTACGCCGAGCTGATCGGCTACGGCATGAGCGCCGATGCGCATCATATGACGGATCCCGCGCCTGGCGGCGAGGGCGCCGTGCGTTGCATGCGCATGGCGATCCGCGATGCCGGCATCGATGTGAAGGACATCGACTATATCAACGCGCATGGCACCTCCACGCCGGTCGGCGACAAGTCCGAGATCGCCGCGATCAAGACGGTGTTTGGCGAGCATGCTTCGGGCGTTCTGGTGAATTCCACGAAATCGATGACCGGACATCTGCTCGGCGCAGCAGGCGGCCTGGAGGCGATCATCTCCGCGCTCGTCATCGGCCATGGCGTTGTCCCTCCGACCATCAACGTCGACAACCAGGATCCGGAATGCGATCTGGATGTCGTGCCGAATGAAGCACGCCAGGCGAAGGTGGATATCGCCATGTCGAACTCCTTCGGATTTGGCGGGCACAATGCCACACTGATCCTGAAGCGTTACGTTTCCTGAAGCTTCACCATCCTAGTCTGACCGGGAGGACTCTAGCATCATGAACCGTGATTTGCGAGAGTTGGAGCAAGCGCTGGGTCTGAAGTTCAATGATCGCAAGCTGCTCGCTCAGGCTTTTACGCATTCCTCTTATGTCAATGAGAACCGAGGCAAAGCGATGCACAATGAGCGCCTGGAGTTTCTCGGTGACGCCGTGCTTGAGCTGTGCGTGTCCGATTATCTGTACAATCTGTTTCCGAAGCGGACAGAGGGCGAACTGACCAAGCTGCGCGCTTCGATCGTGTGCGAGCCGTCGCTTGTCGAGTTTGCCAATGAGCTGGGGTTCGGCTCCTATGTGCGTCTGGGACGGGGCGAGGAGATCACGGGCGGGCGCACCCGCCCGGCCCTCCTGGCAGACGTGTTCGAAGCGTTCATCGGCGCGCTCTATCTGGATCAGGGCATCGAAGCCGTTCGCTCATGGCTGATGAAGGTGATGTTTCCGAAGATTTCCCGGTATGATCAACCGCAGATCTCCGATTACAAGACGAGGCTGCAGGAATATGTGCAGCAATATGCGCTCGGGACGCTGGAGTATCGCATCGTCGACGAGCATGGTCCGGCGCATGACAAGCATTTCGTCTCGGAAGTGTATATGAACGATCGCCGCCTCGGCAGAGGATCCGGGCGGACGAAGAAGGAAGCGGAACAGAACGCTGCCGCGGAAGCGCTGTCTGTCTTGCAGAGATAAAGTGATAAGCGACTGTCGGTGTCCAGAAGCTCCGGCAGTTTTCTATTCGCGTCAGAAGAATGGAGTCAGATGCGCGCCTTGAGGAGGATGCTGGCATGCATCCAAGTCGGATCAGGTGGAAGAGGTGAGTTCATGTATTTAAAGCGGATTGAGCTGAAAGGTTTTAAATCGTTCGCTGACCGGACCGAGCTGGAATTCGTGCCGGGCATCACGGCGGTGGTCGGTCCCAATGGCAGCGGCAAGAGCAACATTTCCGATTCGATCCGCTGGGTGCTCGGGGAGCAGAGTGCCAAGTCGCTGCGTGGCGGGAAGATGGAGGATGTCATCTTCGCCGGGAGCGACACGCGCAAGCCTGTCAATTACGGTGAAGTGTCGATCACGCTCGACAACTCGTCGCAGCGCTTGCCGCTGGATTATTCGGAAGTGACGGTGACGCGGCGCATCCTGCGCAGCGGTGAGAGCGAATATTACATCAACAAGCAGGCATGCCGTCTGAAGGACATTACCGAGCTGTTCATGGACACAGGCATCGGCAAGGAAGCCTATTCGATCATCGGACAGGGCCGAATCGAGGAGATTCTCAGCACGAAGTCCGAGGAGCGGCGCGGCATCTTCGAGGAAGCATCGGGCATCGTCAAGTACAAATCGCGCAAGAAGCAGGCGGAGAAGAAGCTGGAGGAAACCGAGCAGAACCTTCTCCGGATCGCGGATCTGATCGCCGAGCTGGAGGGACAGATCGAGCCGCTGGAGGAGCAGGCGGAGAAGGCGAAGCGTTACAAGGCGCTGAAGGAAGAGCTCAAGAAGAACGAGATCGCCCTGTATGTGCATCAGATCGATCAGGTTCACGCCAGCTGGAACGAAACGAAGCGGAAGCTGGAGGAGCTGGAGCGGGAGCGCATCGCGCTGTCCACGATCGTCAGCCAGCATGACGCGGCGCTGGAGAAGGACCGGCTCAAGATCAGGCAACTGGAGGAGCAGCTTGAGAAGGAGCAGCAGACGTTGCTCACGGTGAGCGGAGAGTCGGAGAAATGCGACGGGCAGATCGAGGTGCTGAAGGAGCGCAAGCGCAACCTGGAGGCGAGCCGCAAGCAGTCCGCGGACAAGCTGGCATCCCTCGCGGAGCGCATCGCCGCCCGTCAGCAGGAGCATGCGGCCCTGCAGAAGCGTCTGCAGGAAGTGGACGAGCAGCTGAAGGCCTTGCAGCAATCGCTGCAGGATGAAGAGGCTCGCCTCCTGGGCGTGGAGGGTGCGTCCGGCACCGCCCGGGAGGAGGATCTGCGGGCCGAGATGCTCGAGGTGCTCAGCGCTTCGGCCCAGCATCGCAATGAGGTGCGCTACCTGGAGCAGCAGGAGGAGGCATTGGCCAGACGCCGCAGCAAGCTCGAAGCTGACATCGCACAGAGCCAGGATGGGTATAAGGAAGCGATGCAGAAGCGGGATCGCTTGCAGGAGCAGCTGGCGGAAGCGTCTGCGGCCATCGAGGAGTTGCGCAGGAAGTTCCTCCAGATGTCGGAGGAGGTCGAGGTCGCCCAGCAGCGCCTGGAGGAATGGAGCCGCAGGGCGCGCGAGCTGCAGCAGAGGATGGATGCCCTGACCTCCAGGCGGGACACGATGCAGGAGATGAAGGATGATTACGACGGGTTCGCCCAGGGTGTGCGGACGGTGCTGAAGGCCAGGGAGCAGTCGGCGCTGAGCGGCGTGCATGGGGCGGTCGCGGAATTGATCCATGTCCCCGCCGAGTATGAGGTGGCGATCGAGATCGCGCTGGGCGGCGCACTGCAGAACATCGTCATGGACGATGAGGCGTCGGCGCGCGCTGCGATCCAGTATCTGAAGCAGAAGCAGGCGGGGCGGGCGACGTTCCTGCCGCTTGATGTCATGCGCGGCCGCTCGATCCCGGAGGAGGATCTGAGGCAGCTGCGGTCGCTTGCCGGCTATATCGGTATCGCCGTCGATCTGATCTCGTTCGAGGAGCGGTACCGGAACATCGCGGCGAACCTGCTCGGCAATGTCGTCATCGCGGAGACGCTGGAGCACGCGAATCAACTGGCGCGCAGAACGAAGTATCGCTACCGGGTCGTCACGCTGGCCGGCGATGTGGTGAACCCCGGCGGATCGATGACAGGCGGCAGTCTGCAGAAGAAGTCGAACAGCATCCTTGGACGCCAGCGCGTCATCGAGGAGCTGAACCAGGAGATAGCGGGGATCGCGGGCCAGCTCGACAAGGCGAATGTCGAGGCGGAGTACGAGCGCGGCCAGATCCGGAAGATGCAGGCGGAGCTGGAGAAGCTGCGCGCTGCGGGTGAGCAGGCGAGGCTCAGGGAGCAGGATCATCGCTCGCACATCCAGCAGGTGGAGCACCAGATCCAGAACCTGGAATCGGTGCTTCGCGTATCGGAGCAGGAGATGCTGAGCCTGCAGGGCGAGCAGCAGGCGCTCGCGAACCGCAAGGCAGAGGTGCAGGAGCAGCTGGTGAAGCTCTCCGAAGCGGAGGCTGCGCTGAATGAGCGGATCCGCGAGGCGGAGGAATACCGCAAGTCGCAGGAATCGGCGAAGAGCGAGCTGCAGTCGCAGCTGACCGAGATCAAGGTCAGGATCGCATCCGTGACGCAGGACCGGGCGGCGATGCGCCAGCACGCCGCACGCACGGCGGAGGAGATCGCGGCGCTGTCGGGCGAGCGCACCGAGACGGAGCAGGAGCTTGCCCGACTGGAGCAGGAGCTGGCGCATACGGACGATGAGATCAAGCGCCTGACCGTGCTGCATGCGCAGCTGCTGGAGCAGAGGCAGCAGTGCGCGGAGCGGATCGAATACATGCGCGCGGATCGCGCTCGCAAGCAGGAGGAGCTGGTGGGCAAGGAGAGCGAGACGAAGGAGCAGCGGGTGAAGCTGCGCGAGGTGGAGGAGGCGCTGCATCAGCTGGAGGTGCGCGTCAACCGCCTCGACGTGGAGCTGGACAATCTGCTCAAGAATCTCGCCGAGGACTACGAGATCAGCTACGAGCTGGCGAAGGAGCGCTATCCCGTGCCGGAGGATGTTCTTGGCATGCAGGCGACCGTGCGCGATCTGAAGCGGCAGATCTCGCAGCTCGGCGACGTCAACCTCGGCGCGATCGAGGAGTTCGAGCGGGTGAGCGAGCGCTACAACTTCCTGACCAGCCAGAAGAATGACCTGGTGGAGGCGAAGCAGACGCTCTATGAAGTGATCCGCGACATCGAGAAGGAGATGGCGGAACGGTTCACCACCACCTTCGAGCAGATTCGCAGCCACTTCAGGAAGGTGTTCGTGAAGCTGTTCGGCGGCGGCCGCGCCGATCTCGTGCTGAGCGAGCCGGATCGCATCCTGGAGACGGGCATCGACATCATCGCCCAGCCGCCTGGCAAGAAGCTGCAGAACCTGCAGCTGCTCTCCGGCGGCGAGAAGGCGCTCACGGCGATCGCCCTGCTGTTTGCGATCATCCACGTTCGCCCGGTGCCGTTCTGCGTGCTGGACGAGGTCGAGGCGGCGCTGGACGAGGCCAATGTGTCGCGTTTCGCCCAATATCTGCGGGAGTTTTCCAATCAAACGCAGTTTATCGTCGTCACCCACCGCAAGGGGACGATGGAGGAAGCGGACGTCCTGTATGGCGTCACGATGGAGGACGATGGCGTCTCGAAGCTCGTCTCCGTCCGTCTGGAGGAGGGCGAGCCGGTATCTGCCTGAATTCGGGCCCTGAACAGCATGCCCCGATGATGCGGGGCATGTCGCAGGGATAAGTTATACAGTCGGAGGTTGTAGCATGAATTTCTTCAAAAAATTGCGCGAGTCCATCGCCTCGAAGGCAGAGGCGGTCACGAACAAGTTCAGGGAAGGCTTGCAGAAGACGACAAGCGCCTTCGCCGAGAAGATGGACGATCTGCTGCGCAGGCACAAGAAGATCGACGAAGCGTTCTACGAGGAGCTGGAGGAGGTCCTGATCAGCGCCGATGTGGGCGTGGCCACGGTGATGGATCTCATCGATGATCTGCGCGCCGAGGTGAAGAAGCAGAGGCTGGAGGACGCGGGGCAGCTGAAGCCGATCCTCTCCGAGAAGCTGGTCGCCCTGCTGAAGGGGAACGATGCCGGACCCGAGGATCTGCGCATGAACCCGGACGGGCTCACCGTCATCCTGTTCGTCGGTGTCAACGGCGTCGGCAAGACGACGACGATCGGCAAGCTGGCGCATCGCCTGAAGAGCGAGGGCAAGTCGGTGCTCCTGGCCGCTGGCGATACGTTCCGGGCCGGTGCGATCGAGCAGCTGGAAGTGTGGGGACAGCGCGTCGGAGCGGACGTGATCAAGCAGCAGGCCGGATCGGACCCTGCTGCGGTCATCTACGACGCGGTGCAGGCCGCCAAGCAGCGCAAGGTCGATGTGCTGCTGTGCGATACGGCCGGGCGTCTGCAGAACAAGACGAACCTCATGGAGGAGCTGAACAAGATCTACCGCGTCATCGGCCGCGAGGTGCCAGGGGCGCCGCATGAGGTGCTGCTCGTCGTCGACGCGACCACCGGGCAGAACGCGCTCAGCCAGGCCAAGCTGTTCGGCGAGAAGACCGGCGTAACCGGCCTTGTGCTCAGCAAGCTGGACGGTACGGCCAAGGGCGGCATCGCCATCGCCATCCGCCATGAGCTGAACATCCCGGTGAAGTTCGTCGGGCTGGGCGAGAAGATGGACGATCTCCAGCCCTTCGATGCGGAGCAGTTCGTCCATGCGCTGTTCGCCGGTCTGGTGACCGAGGAGGACGTGCAGGACGCCAATTGAGCGGAGACAGAACGCGCGGTGACCATGGGAAAGGACAAGGGAATGCGAGCCTTGCGGCTGGCATTTCGCCTTGTCCTTTTTTGCGGTCGTCCATCGCAAATGGCATCCTCCAGACGGCTCAGTCGAGCCTGTATGTCAGCACCTGCTCCTTCAGCGCCTGCGCCTTGGCAGCCGCTTCGGCGAGCGACGACAGCGGGGGTTCATCATGGATGTATTCGAGGATCCATTGATTGATGGCCGGCACATAATGGGCTACGTCGATATACTTCGAGATATCGTGGGTGATCTCGACCTGATCCTGGAGATCGTACAGATGGGCATTCTCATATGGCGCGAGCTCCTCGAAGATCGCTGATTTCAGGAGCGTGATGCCCTCCAGATAGTCGGGGTTCTGCTTGTGTGCGCGAACATGCCAGAAGACGCCATACGGCGGATAGAAGAAATAAAACTGCACATTCGGATGCTCTCTGACGACCGGAAGAACATTGGTGCGAAAGTTGCGGAGCATGATCTCAAACTGATAGTCGGACTTGGCGACCGAGCTCGGAATGTTGATCAGCTCCTTCACCTTGTCCACGGTAAGCGGCTGCGAACCGGGAAATTTGAACAGCTTCTCGATGTCCCGAAAGCGGTGGTCATGGCGGATGTTGGCGAAGAAGATCTCCCGCGCGCGCTTGAGCGGATACAGGCTGAACAGATAGCGGACATCATTCCACAGCGCATCATCCCACAGATAATAGGGAAACTCTCCCTGCTCGTCCTCGACATCTTCAGGAGGGCGGGCCAGGCTGTAAAAGTTCAGCTCCCACAGGACATTCTTCAGCTCGGGATGGGAGCGGGCCCCCAGCTCGAACGCCAGCTTCATCTCCCGCGCGGTCCCGGAAGGGATGGAGGCATTGAAGCTCGTCACATCCCACATGGCGTTCATATCGGACTCGACGAAGTTGCGCGACATGGAGGTGCCGATGATGAGCGTGTCGTAGGGAACATTCCTGATCAGGCCCGGCAGCTGATAGCGGGCATTGGTCGTATATTGGGCCTTGTACCAGGTCGGCAGACGATAGAATGCCAACGGGTCGACGATGTAGTTGAAGGTCATGATGCAGGCGATCACGATGATCAGGGAGATGGATAATCGTTTGATATATATGCTCATGCAATCACCTAGAAGTTAAAGTAGATGAACTCGCTGACCTGATCCAGATGGAGGATCGCGACGGCTGCCAGCGAAGCGACGAACAGCGTGCGTCTCCACCCGGCGTGATGGTCATTCATGATGGCGATCGAGTTCCTGGCGAAGAGGACGACGAGCAGCAGGAGGAACAGCCCGAACAGGATGTACTTGTTCTGCCAGATGAGGGCAAAGGTCAGCTGATCGATGCGGGCCATCGCGCTCAGCACGTTCCAGGCTTCCTCCATCGACCCGGCACGGAAGAATACCCATGCGCATACGACGAAGAGAAAGGTCAGTCCCCATGCCAGAGCCCTGGGCATCTTGAGGCCGAGCTGCTTCCACATCCGGCAGATGACCGACGCTGCTCCGTGCAGGAATCCCCAGAAGATAAAGGTCCAGCCCGCCCCATGCCACAAACCGCTGATGAGAAAGACGATCATGATGTTGAGATAGGTCCGCTTCTTGCCTGTCCTGCTGCCGCCGAGCGGAATATAGACATAATGGGTCAGGAAGCGATTCAGGGTCATGTGCCATTTCTGCCAGAATTGCTGGATGTTGAGTGCCTTGTATGGCGAGTCGAAGTTGATCGGCAGCCTGATATTGAACAGGAGAGCGAGCCCGATCGCCATATCACAGTAGCCGCTGAAATCAAAATAGAGCTGGAACGTGTAGGCGAGGGCGGTGATCCATCCGTCCACCACATTAAGCTGAGCGGACTGGCTGAAGCCGTCATTCACCCAATGGGCCAGCGTATCGGCGATCACCGTCTTCTTGAACAGCCCGATGAAGAAGATGGTGAGCCCTTTCTCGATGTTCTCCATATTCAGGCGCAGAAGCGCCTTGTCGCGAAATTGATGAAACATCTCCTGGTGCCTCACGATGGGTCCGGCGATGAGCTGAGGGAAGAAGACGATGAACCAGACATATTCCAGGAACGAATGGCCTTCCGTCTCGCCGCGATACGTATCCACCAGGTAGGCGACCTGCTGAAAGGTGAAGAAGCTGATGGCCAGCGGCAGCATGATGTTGGGAATGTTCAGCCCGAGGCCGAACAGGTCGGAGATCGTCTCGACGAAGAAGCCGGCGTATTTATAGTAGCCAAGGATGCCAAGATTGACGGCGATCCCGATCACAAGCAGCCATTTGCGCGGCCTTGCCCGGAGCAGCTTGACCAATCCATAGTTAAGGGCGATCGAACTGATGATCACGTAGAGCAGATCGGAATTCCAATAGGCATAGAAGTACAAGGACGCGAAGATGATCATCAGGAATGCCGCTGTTCTGAATCTGTGCAATGCACGGAACAGTAGAAAGACGATGGGAAGAAACTGAAAGAGAAAGACGTAGGAGTTAAATAACATTGAAAGCTCCCTCATTGTCCAGACTTCATTAGTGCAGATACCAACTATCATAACAAAATGTTCATTTATTTGGTATTACATAAAATGTAAACCACGCCCTATGTTGTCTGTCGACTGAATGAATTCTCCCCGCCGGTGGAAGACTAGGTTCATCATGAGGTTTGGAAGTGAGGGATGCGCCATGCCATGGTGGCAGTCGATGTTTGTCATTGTTGCGGTGGTTGGTGTGATTTCATGGGTGTATACGATGCGGGCAGCGCGGGACGTGGAGCGGGGAGAAGAGGTGGACCGGGGCGTTGGCGGCGGCGCGGTGAAGCACAAAATCTCCGCCAACCCGATCATCTGGTCATTCATCGTGTTTCTGGTCCTGATGGTGATCGTGACCATTTATTACATCTTCCTCTATCCTGAAGGCGCATTTTAAGTTTGAAGAGGAGTGTGCTGAAGATGGAAGCTGACAAGCGAACCTATTACGTCTCCGTGCAGAGCGAAACGGTGATGGAGCAGCAGGGCGATGCCGCTTACGAGTTCGAGATTCAGGCGACGGAGAGGGAGGTGGGGCAGCTGCAGGAGATGTTCGAGTCGCTGGAGGATACCGATGACATCGCCTCGGTGCGCGCCCATATCCCGTATGTCCAGTACCATAACGACGAGGTCAACGACAGCTATGACGAGCAGCTCAAGGCGATCTACCGCAAGATTCACGAGCTGGGGACGCCCGAGACGAAGGCGCATATCGAGAGCATGGGCATATTGCATTGAGGGGGCTGGATGCCCCCTCTTTTTTTTGATGACGCCGAGAACTCCTGATGATTTGATCGAATCCTGACAAGAGAAACGACTTGACAGTCCCCTGCATATCCGTTAAGATAATGGAGGTCATGGTCCTGTCAAGGCGATGGACTTTACACATTAGGAGGCGCAGGTCGATGTCCAGGCATCCAACCGAACTGGAGCCACTCACGAAGACGACGCGCATGAATCTCCTGTTTGACTGGTATGAACCTCTGCTGACCGAGAGGCAGCGGACTTATATGCGATATTACTTTCATGATGATTATTCCCTCGGCGAGATCGCCGCTGAGTTCGACGTTTCGAGGCAGGCGGTGTACGATCAGCTCAAGCGCACGGAGATGTTGCTCGAGCAGTATGAGAGCAAGCTGGGGCTGCTCGCGAGGCATGAGCGAAGGCAACGCATGATCCGGGAGCTCAGGGCCGCCTCCGGGCAATTGCCGGAGGAGCAGCGCGACGTGTTCGAGCGGCTGCTCGACGAGCTGGAGGAGCTGGACCGGGGATAGAAGCGAGACCCGGATACAGAGGTTGCAGACAGACGATACTGTCAGATTGATACGATCAATATAAACGCATTATGAACGCATTGGAGGAGATCCTGTGGCGTTTGAAGGATTGGCCAGCAGACTGCAGTCCGTATTCGGCAAGCTGCGCGGCAAGGGCAAGGTAACCGAGGAAGACGTGAACGAAGCGCTGCGAGAAGTGCGCCTGGCGCTGCTGGAAGCGGACGTCAACTTCAAGGTGGTCAAGGATTTTATCAGCAAGGTAAGAGAGCGCGCCATCGGCCAGGAAGTGATGAAGAGCTTCACTCCCGGCATGGTCGTCATCGACATCGTGAACAAGGAACTGACCCAGCTGATGGGCGGCACGCAGAGCAAGCTGGTCCGCTCGAGCAGACCGCCGACGGTCATCATGATGGTGGGCCTGCAGGGCGCGGGCAAGACGACGACCTCCGGCAAGCTGGCTCGCCTCCTGCAGAAGCAGAACCATAAGCCGCTGCTCGTGGCGGCGGACATCTATCGTCCGGCGGCGATCAAGCAGCTGCAGATCCTCGGCGAACAGATCAAGGTGCCGGTGTTCTCGATGGGCGAGGTGAATCCGGTCACGATCGCATCGGAAGGCCTGAACTATGCGAAGGACAACAATCTGGACCATGTGATCATCGATACCGCCGGACGGTTGCATATCGATGAGCAGCTGATGGACGAGCTGAAGCAGATCCGTGAGGTCGTGAAGCCGGACGAGATCCTGCTCGTCGTGGACTCGATGACCGGTCAGGATGCCGTCAACGTCGCGCAGAGCTTCAATGAGCAGCTGGAGCTGACCGGCGTGGTGCTGACGAAGCTCGACGGCGACACGCGCGGCGGGGCGGCCATCTCGGTCAAGGCTGTGACCGGCTGTCCGATCAAGTTCGCGGCGATGGGCGAGAAGATCGACGCGCTCGAGCCGTTCCATCCGGAACGCATGGCGTCCCGCATCCTCGGCATGGGCGACATGCTCTCGCTGATCGAGAAGGCGCAGGCCGCCATCGACGCCGAGAAGGCCGCGGAGCTGGAGCGCAAGATGCGCCGCGCCGAGTTCACGCTGGAAGACTTCCAGCAGCAACTGGAGCAGATCAAGAAGATGGGACCGCTCGATCAGGTGCTGGAGATGCTGCCGGGTCTTGGCGGCAAGGCCAAGGGCCTCAAGGACATGAAAGTCGATGAGAAGCAGATGGCTCGCACGGAGGCGATCATCAAGTCGATGACGCGCCAGGAGCGCCTGAATCCGGAGATCATCAACGCCAGCAGGCGCAAGCGGATCGCAAACGGCAGCGGCACGACCCTGCAGGATGTGAACCGCCTGCTCAAGCAATTCGAGGATATGCGCAAGATGATGAAGCAGCTCAGCACGATGATGGGCGGCAGCAAGGGCAAGGCCCTGAAGAAGCTCGGCAAGGGCTTCCGCTTCCCGTTCGGTTGAGCGAACATCGATTCCCGGATGGATCCTTTTGATCCTTAGAAGGAGGTGAATGCACAATGGCAACACGTATTCGTCTGAAGCGCATGGGTGCGCACAAGGCACCTTATTATCGCATCGTGGTATCGGATTCCCGTTCTCCGCGCGATGGCCGTTTCATCGAGGAGATCGGCTACTATAACCCGCTTACTGAGCCGACTACTGTGAAGATCGACGAAGAGAAAGCACTGAAGTGGCTGAAGAATGGCGCGCAAGCGTCCGATACCGTTCGCAGCCTGTTCAGCAAGGCCGGCATCATGACCAAGTTCCACGAGAGCAAGCTGCAGAAATAATCGCCTGGATTCGGGGGAATAATGATGAAAGAGTTAATCACTGTCATCGCCAAGCGATTGGTAGATCATCCCGAAGAAGTCCGCGTTGTGGAAGTAGAAAAAGAGCATCTCATCGTGTATGAACTTTCGGTACATCCCAGCGATGTCGGCAAAGTGATCGGCAAACAGGGCCGTATCGCCAAGGCGATACGGACGGTCGTCACATCTGCTGCTGTCAAGGAACAGAAACGGGTAGCCGTGGATATCGTATCGTAGGGGGCAGGATCTTTCCTCGCCCTTTTTCTGTAGCCATTTTTTCTCATGCCAAAGGAGAGATTCATCTATGCGGGAAACCTACTATACGGTAGGCAAGATCGTTAATACGCACGGTCTCCGGGGCGAGCTCAAAATATGGCCGACGACGGATTTTCCGAAGGAGCGATTCAAGCGGGGCAGTGAGCTCTTGATCATACATGAGGAAAAGGGCATCAGCCTGCCTGTTACGGTGGAATCGGCGAAGGAACACAAGAATACCTATCTGGTCAAGTTCAAGGAGTTCTCCGACATCAATGAAGTGGAGACATTCAAGGGCGGGCTGCTGAAGGTCAGCTCGGAGCGCCGGGTGAAGCTGGAAGACGGTGAATTCTACTATCATGAGATCATCGGTTGCACCGTGTTCACCGAGGAGGGTGAGGAGCTGGGCGTCATCACCGAGATCCTGCGCCCGGGCGCCAACGATGTGTGGGTCGTGGAGCGGAAGCAAGGCAAGCCGGTGCTGATCCCGTATATCGACGATGTGGTGAAGCAGGTTGACGTCGAGGCGAAACGCGTCACGATTCATCTGATGGAAGGTTTGATCTAGGCATGCGCATCGATGTACTGACGCTGTTCCCGGAGATGTTCGAGGGGGTGCTCAGCTCCAGCATCATCGGCAAGGCCGTCGAGAAGGGTGCCGTGCAGATTCGCACCATCAACTTCCGAGCGTATGCGAACAACAAGCATGCCACTGTTGACGACTATCCGTACGGCGGCGGTGGCGGCATGGTGCTGAAGCCGGAGCCGATCTTCGCGGCGATCGAGGATCTGCTCGATCCGGCCGCCGAGACCAGGCCGCGCATCATCCTGATGTGCCCGCAAGGCGTGCCGTATACGCAGAAGATCGCGGAACAGCTCGCACAGGAGCAGCATCTCGTGTTCATCTGCGGCCATTACGAAGGCTATGACGAGCGCATCCGCGAGCACCTCGTCACCGATGAGCTGTCGATCGGCGATTATGTGCTCACCGGCGGCGAGCTGCCGGCGATGGTCGTGATCGACAGCGTCGTGCGACTCCTGCCGGGTGTGCTCGGCAATGAAACGTCGGCCGTGACCGATTCGTTCAGCACCGGCTTGCTCGAGCATCCGCACTACACCCGGCCTGCAGACTTCCGCGGCTGGAAGGTGCCGGATGTGCTGCTCTCCGGTCACCATGGCCAGATCGCGGAGTGGCGGCATCGCGAGTCCCTGCGGCGAACCTGGCTGAGAAGGCCGGATCTGCTCGAGGGAAGAGAGCTGAGCAAGCAGGAGCACGCGTGGCTGGCGGAATGGATGGCCGAGCGGGACAGGGCTAAGCAGGACAAGGAAGGAACTGAACCGTCCGGCGACTGATCGGCGGTCCCGTGCTCTTCCGGTCCGTCGCTGCTGTTGCCGAACGGACAAGGAAGGCGTGGCCTGACCGGCGATTCCTCGCTCTCCCGGCGCGTTGCACCTGTTTCCGGACGGGACATGGCTGCGATGACGCGACCTGTGTAGTTCCGCGGCTGACCGAGGCGGGACAGGCTGCTCTCCGGCTCATCAAGGCCATGTGGCGGCGTGTCGGAACCGGAAGAGGATGCCATGATCTTTACGCTTATGTATTGTCTTTTGCCAGCTTGTATGGTATGATTATTAGCGTTGTTTACAGGTCGGGTGGTCCTCTGCTCAGGCGATGATTGGGTGATACGATCAACCCATAGCGGCATGAACACCTTTGTGGAAGGAGGGAGTCCCATGAATATTGTTCAGGAGATCACACGCGAACAATTGCGCCAAGACATTCCTGCATTTCGTCCGGGGGACACGCTGAAGGTATACGTGAAGGTTATCGAAGGTAACCGCGAGCGTATTCAGCTGTTCGAAGGCGTGGTGATCAAGCGTCGCGGCGGCGGCATCAGCGAAACGTTCACGGTTCGCAAGATTTCTTACGGGGTTGGCGTTGAACGTACTTTCCCGTTGCACTCGCCGAAGATTGACAAGATCGAAGTGGCTCGCCGAGGTAAAGTTCGCCGTGCGAAGCTTTACTACCTGCGTGATCTGCGCGGCAAAGCTGCCAGAATCCAGGAAATCCGATAATCATAAGAAGAAGCAGAGGCTTGTGCGCAAGCCTCTTTTTCTATATTAGGCCCCATCAGGCCCCAAGCCAAGCTCTGACTTTCTGCCGATGAGAGGTGGTAAGGGTGAACACGCGCTTGCATCGCATGTATGAGTGGGTTACGGCGATCGTATTCGCCATGATTTTCGTGCAGCTGCTGAACTGGTATGTTCTTGTTCCTACCCAGGTCAAGGGCTATTCGATGGAACCGAACTTCAAGGATGGCCAATATGTGATCGTTGACCGGTGGGCATACTGGTTCTCGGAGCCGAGGCGCGGCGATGTGATCGTCTTTCGCGCTCCTTCCGGCGATCTGTACATCAAGCGTGTCATCGCGCTGCCCGGGGAATCTGTCAGAGTGGAAGGGGATCGGGTGTACATAAACGGCCGCGAGCTAAGGGAACATTACATCGAGAATGAGATCCTGAGAAGCCAGGCAAGCGGCAACTATAACATGAGGGACTTTGCAGGCGCGGTTGTCCCTGAGCGGCATGTGTTTGTCATGGGAGATAATCGCTCGCGCAGCATGGACAGCCGCAGTCGCGCGGTCGGCACAGTGCCCTATGAGCAAATCATCGGAAGAGCGGATATGACCGTGTGGCCTATTCACGATTTTCGAATCATCGGACACGGAGAAGTGGAGGTGCTGCCATGACGATTCAATGGTTTCCAGGCCATATGACCAAAGCGCGCAGACAGATCGAGGAGAAGCTGAAGCTGATCGATGTGGTGATCGAGCTGCTCGACGCGAGGATTCCCATGTCCAGCCGCAACCCGATGATCGATGAGATTCTTGCGGGGAAGCGGCGACTCGTCGTATTGAACAAGGTCGATCTCGCGGATTCGGAGATAACCGAAGCCTGGATCCGCTTTTTTGCCGAGGAGAAGGGGCTGGTTGCGCTTCCGGTCGATTCTTCCTCCGGACGCAATGTGCAGTTGATCCTGCCGCGCTGCAGGGAGCTGCTGCAGGACAAGATCGAGGCCCAGCTGCGCAAGGGGATCCAGCCCCGGGCGATCCGGGCGCTGATCGTCGGCATCCCGAACGTGGGCAAATCAACGCTGATCAATCGCCTCGCAGGCAGGAACATCGCCGCGACAGGCGATCGGCCAGGCGTGACGAAGGGGCAGCAGTGGATCAAGGTAGGCAAGGAGATGGAGCTGCTGGATACGCCGGGCATCCTCTGGCCGAAGTTTGAGGATCAGATCGTCGGGCTGCGTCTGGCCGCGACCGGTGCGATCAAGGAGGAGATCCTCCATGTGGAGGATGTCGCCTTTTTCGCATTGAAGCAACTGATCGCCGATTATCGGTCGGCGCTTGAGGACCGCTACGGACTGGACTGCGGCAACGTCGACCTGGACCATCCGCACGAGGTCGTCGAGATCATGGAGGCGATCGGCCGCAAGCGCGGCTGTCTCATGAGCGGCGGGGCGGTGGACCTGGAGAAGGCATCGCTCGTCATCCTGCGCGATCTGCGCGGCGGCAAGCTGGGCGCGATCAGCCTGGAGCGGCCGTAGGCGCTTTTGTCTCGTCAGCTTCGGGGCAGTGGATCTGGGGAAGGCATCGCCATCATCCTGCAGGCAACAGAGTGGATGAGTGGAACCGACCATCGACGATCGGGCGCGATTGCAGGTTCGATCCGTCTTCCACAGCCTGATCCGGAGTCTTAAGGGAATCTGCATGAGAGGGGAGAACAGGATGAAGGACGATAAATATGAGCATGGGGCTCACCTGGGCTCGAATCGTCTGCAGGACGATGAAAGCGTAGGGCAGACGGACGATCTGCTGCGCTATGAGCAGGAGCTCTGGGAACAAGGATACATACATATCGCCGGATTGGACGAAGCAGGCCGCGGGTGCCTGCTGGGGGATGTGGTGGCTGCAGCCGTCATCCTGCCGAGGGATCTGCGCCTCCACGGCGTGAACGACTCCAAGAAGCTGAGCGCGAAGAAGCGGGAGGAGCTTTATGAGCTGATCATGGACCAGGCTTTGGCTGTAGGCGTCGGACGGGTCGATGCCGCCACGATCGATCGGGTGAACATCAAGCAGGCGTCGCGTCTGGCGATGAAGCTGGCGGTCGAGTCGCTCAAGGTCAGTCCTGATTATCTGCTGATCGACGCGGAGAAGGTGGATGCACCGATCCGGCAGTTGTCCATCATCCATGGCGACGCCCTCAGTCAGTCGATCGCCGCCGCATCGATCGTCGCCAAGGTCACCAGGGACAGGTTGTGTCTGGAATGGGATCTGGCTTATCCCGAATACGGCATTGCCGTGCACAAGGGCTACGGCACCAAGGCCCATCGCGCTGCCGTCCAGGAGTATGGCGCATGTCCCATTCACCGGAGATCTTTCCTGTCCAATATATTGGTCGAGCAACAGCAGTTGTTCTAGGGCTCCAGTCTGGCCATCCAGCCCGGAAGGGTCAAGCTCCTGCCTCTGGACACTGACAGGATGTGAGCGGGCAGGACCGCCCGGAAGCTTCAGGACGACTTCATCAACACATGCTCACAACCGATATTAATAGTAAATACTCCTGGAACGGAAGGAGAGACATCCATGGATATCGGTCAGATGGCCCGGCCGCTCATCGGCGATGCGAGGGCCCAGCCTCAGGACACCAGGGCGTTGGAACTGAGATCCGGTCAGGTCGTGCGCGGCGTGGTTCTGCAGGTGCTGGATGACCAGGAGGCGCTCGTGTCCATCAACGGTACGCCTGTCAAGGCGCGCCTCGAGACGCCTCTTCAGCCAGGACAGGCATCGTGGATGCAGGTGCAGCCGGAATCTTCGGCAGAGGCGGGGCTGGTGCTGAAGATGGTGAGAGCAGGCCCGAGGACGGGCGATGAGGCGATCGCGAGACAGCTGCAGGAGCTGGGTCTGAAAGATACGCCTCTAAACCGCGAGCTGCTCAGGCAAGTGGCCGATATGGGGATCGAGCTGCATGGCAAGGATGCCAGGGCACTGGCCGCCTTCCTGTCGCGTCATGATGCGCCCATCGACAGCGCCAGGTGGATTCAGAGCGCATTGATCGTGTCTCAGCGCGGCCTGCCTCTGACCATGGAGACCGTGAGAAGCGTCGCCGAGGCGGTGTATGGAAGGCCGCTGCCGCAGCAGCTGTCATCGCTGATGACGCAACTGCAGCAGTTGGCGAGTACCGCTCAGTCAGAGCTAAGCGAGGCGGCGAAGCAGTTGATCGGCAAATTGATCGACAGCCTGGGCAACTGGTTGTCCGTCGCTTCCGGCAGGGAGGCTGCCGGCTGGCAGCGGGGACCTGTTGCGGGAAGCGGCCTTGCCGGAAGCGCGCAGCCTGCCGCTGCACAAGCGGATGCCGCCGGTGCGGCGAGCGCCGGAACACGTCCTCCTGCTGCCGGATCCCCTATTGCCGGAGCCTCACCATCGCTCCCGACAGCTGCAACGGGTGAGCAAGGCGAGGCGGCTCACACTGCCTTCAGGCAGTCCTTGCCAGGCGCAGCTGCGCTTGCTGAAGGCGGAAGTCCGCATGGACAACAGCACATGGCACGCTCCGGCGATTCTGCCACGGCCACAACAGGACAACAGGCGGCCGGGGCGCAGCCTTCCATTAGCGAACAAGCCTCCGGTGTACGCACGCCGCAGGCGGCAGCCGCGGTTTCCCGGGCGAACGGGGCGCTGATCCGAAGCCTGCTCCATTTCCTCGGGCTGGGGCATGAGCATCAGCTGCTCAAGACGCTGGTGTTAAAGCAGCCGGGAGCTTCCATGAACCCGGAGGCGGGCCAGCATGTGCCCCAGGGGAGCGCGCAGCCGGGACCGCAGAGCGCAACTTCTGGCGGTCAGCAACCAGCAGTACCGTCATCTTCGCTGCAGCAGGTGCAACCACCTGGCGCACAGAGTGCCTGGATGCCGGGCACACCAACGCCAGGCATGCAACCGGCACAGCAGCCAACACAGCAGCCAGCCGCACCGAATCCTCTGCCGGGATCGCCATTCTTGCCGCCATCGCCAACTTCGGCCGTTGAGCAATTGGGCGCTCAGCCCGCCATGCAACCGGGAGCCCAGGCAGTACAGCAGAGCGGCCTTCTGTTTCCTCAGCCCTCCGGCATGGTGCTGAGCCAGCAGCCGTTGCTCTCATCGGATGGAGCCGCGTCTCAGCCAACGGTTCCTGAGACGATCAAGGGCCTGCTGCTGCAGGCGGCCAATTCCGAGCATCTGCCGCAAGCCGTGCGTGAGACGATCCAGCAAGCCGTACAGTCCATCACCGGCCAGCAGTTGCTGATGTCTGCCGATCGCTCGGCACCGGTGACGTATATTACGATGTTCGTACCGTTCATGAACGAGCAGGGGGAGCATCTGGCCTCCGTTCATATCCAGACCCGGAAAGGACGCCGCGGCGGGCTGGACATGAACAATTGCCATCTGCTGTTTGATCTGCGCATGTCCGCCCTGGGCGAGATGATGATCGATGTCCAGGTCACCGAGCGCATCGTCTCGTTGCAGATTTACAACGATCATCCGCTCATGAAATACCTGGCGGAGGAAGGGAAGCAGGGCCTTCAGCAAGCGCTTGCCGATATGGGCTATCGCTTGTCCATGGTGAAGGTGACTGCCTTGCCGGAACCCGCAGTCGCCGATCCATCCCGTGACAGTTCGGCCGAAGCCCCGCAATCTCCGGTCAGGGAGCTGAGAAAGTATACCGCCGGTTCGACCTACAAAGGAGTGGATCTGCGCATATGAAACGACGGAAGCAGAGGCAGGATCAGCCACTTCAGCGGGAACAGGCGGTAGCGCTTCGCTATGACGAAGACCGGGACGAGGCCCCGGTCGTTGTCGCCAAAGGCAAGGGCATCGTGGCGAAGAAAATCATCGAGGAGGCGAAACGTCACGATGTTCCGGTCCAGCAGGATGCATCGCTCGTCGAGGTGTTGTCCAAGCTGGAGCTGAACCAGCAGATCCCTCCGGAGCTGTATCAACTGGTTGCTGAGGTTCTCAGCTTCGTTTACCGCTCGGACCAGAGGGCCAGGGAATGGGGAACAGGCGATGGGAAGGGTTGATCGTCGCAGGCAGCTGGGGCAGCTTGGGGAGCAGGTGGCCAGCCGTTATCTGATCGCGCAAGGGTATCGCCTGCTGGACCGCAACTGGCGTTGCCGCTTGGGCGAGATCGATCTGGTGGCCGCTCACGCTGATCAGATCATCTTCGTCGAGGTGCGAACGCGCTCCGGCATGCGATTCGGGAGCGGGGCGGAGTCGGTGGACGGGCACAAACAGCTGCGGCTGCGCAGACTCGCGCTTGCTTACTTACGCGAGAAGAGGTTGCCGCCGGATGCGAAGCTGCGGTTCGATGTTGTCTCCATCCGTCTCCTGGAGGACGGGAGATATGAGGTCGATCATATCAAGCATGCGTTCTGAAGCCGCAATGGCTGTCGGAACGGGATCCGACGTCGACACGATCGATGAGATGTGCTTAAAGCCGGAAAACCGGCGCGAAAGAAGGCAGTAAATCGAAAAACTGCTTACGGCCGATATACGCAACATATAAAAAGGGGGCGATCAGCCCCCTTTTTATATTGCTCACATCGCCCCACCATCACCGGAATCGCTTCATCGCTCCGCCGTCTGGCTGCCCGGAGCCCTCGTTCTCCTGACGGTGAAGGACAGGAGGAAAGCGACCACGGCGAAGATCAGGCCAACGGTGAACGAGGCGTGCATGCCTGCGCTGATCGCTTCGGCGGGATCGGGACTCGCCGCGGTCCGATAATATTCCGCCGAGCCGGACGACAGGATGCTCATGAAGAAGGCCACGCCGATCGCCCCGGCAACCTGCTGCAGCGTGTTGAGCAGCGCCGTGCCATGCGGGTAGTCCTGGATCGCCAGCCCATTCATCGCATTGGTCTGCACTGGCATCATGATCAGGGAAATGGCGATCATCATCAGGCAATGGAGCAGGATAATGATACCTGTGCTCGTGGTCAGCGTGATCTGCGTGAAGCAATACATGATGATGACCAGGAGCGCCGTGCCAGGGATGATCATCGCGCGCGGTCCGAACTTGTCGAACAGCTTGCCTGCGATCGGGGAGAACAGGCCGTTCAGAACGCCGCCAGGCAGCAGGACCAGTCCCGAGACGAAGGCGCTGAGCAGGAGCGCGCCTTGCATATAGATCGGCAACAACATGAGCGTGGAGAACATCGTCATCATCACGATGATGATCAGAATGACGGCCAGACTGAACATGGGGTAGCGGAATACGCGAAAGTCCAGCATCGGCTCCCTCGACAGGAACTGCTTGATGATAAACAGCAGCAGCGATATGCCGCCGATCGTAAGGGCGATCATGACTTTCGGCGAACTCCAGCCGCCTCCGTCCGTCTCCCCGACGCTGCTGAATCCGTAGACGATGCCCCCGAACCCGAGAGAGGACAGGATGATGGCGATCAGATCCACCTTTGGCTTCGTCAGCGTGGATACATTTTTCAGAAAAATAAACGCGAAGAGGATCGAAAACACCATAAACGGCAGCACGAGATAGAACAGCCAGCGCCAGCTGAACACATCCAGGATCAGGCCGCCCAGGGTGGGCCCGACGGCTGGTGCGAACATGATGACCAGCCCGATGCTGCCCATGGCCGCGCCGCGGCTTTCCACCGGGTAGAGCAGCAGGATCGTGTTCATCATGACGGGCAGCATCAATCCCGCGCCGAAGGCCTGGATCAATCGCCCGATGAGGAGCACGGCGAAATCCGGCGCCAGACCGCTGACGAGCGTGCCCAACATGAACAGGACCAGGGCGCCGATGAACATCTGCCGCGTGGTAAACCATTGGACGAGCAATGCCGAGATCGGCACGAGGATGCCCACGATCAACATGTAGCCGGTGGATAGCCAGGTGATCGTCGTATAGGGCACGCCGAGCTCGATGCTGAGCGTCTGGAAGGCCACATTCAGCAACGTTTCATTCAGAATCGAGAAAAATGCGCCAATGACCAGCGAGATCAGAATGGGCAAACGTTTGACACTCGCCGTGTCCCCTCCTTGTACAGATACGGTTTCTCCGCTTATCATCCAGCACCACTCCTTCTTTCTTCAGACTGTTGACATTGCCGCTTGCGACCTGGGCACAGAGCGGACCACGCCCAGAGGTTCCTTGGTGCGAAGAGTTGGCCACTTTCGTTCGGGCAAGTGACCATCCTGCGTCGCCAGGCAGCCAGCATCTGTCACAACAGCCTTTATATATCGGGGAACCAGACCATTATGCAGATTTACAGGAATAGTGTCAAGATGGGAAATGATGATGCCATCGCACAAGTCGTCCGATTATTGCCAGCTGATGCGGTAGCGGACGGTGGCCCCCTCCCGTTTGAAGGACACCTCCATGCTCTTGTCATAGGAAGGCTCGTCCCAGTACGGAGGCAGATCGATCTCGTGCTTGCGCGTAAACTTGCGCATGGCATCCTCCAGCGAATGGGCGGGGATGATGTGATCCTTCTCCACGAAACCGGGAATTTCATTGAACAGCAGGTCAAACCGATATTTGCGCATGGACAAATGCACCCCTTCAGCGATACTACCCGCCATTGTACCAGATGCGGCGTCCGTTTGGAATCAAGCTCCCGGTTCCTCAGGGACCCACCCGCGCCTGAGGCGATAGCGATGCGAGCCTGTTGGATCAGGCTTCCGTTGCCCGGAGCAGGACTGATAGTCAGGTCTCGAGCCAGCCTCGGCGGGCTGGCTCTGGTCCGGGCATGCCTGTCAGCCCGGATGCTATTGTCGCTGATCGAGCGCGCGGTATGAAATCGCCTCCGCGATGTGCGAGACATCGATCAGCTCGCGATCCTCCAGGTCGGCGATGGTCCTGGCGATCTTGAGGATGCGGTCATGCGCGCGAATGCTGAGTCCGAGCGCATCATAATATTCGCGAAGCATATGCTCCGCTTCTCGCGACATGCGGCAGTGCTTGCGCAAGCTTGCGCCGAACAGCTGCTGGTTGGAGACGATCCGCTCATGCCTGAAGCGATGCGCCTGTCGCTCTTCGGCTGCGGCGATCCGTTCACGCATCATCGATGAGGTCAGATGCTCCGCATCGTCTCTCAGTCTGGCATAGTCGAGGTGCGGCACCTCGACATGCAGATCGATGCGGTCGAGCAGCGGTCCGGAGAGGCGGGCCAAGTATTGCTCCTTCTTGTGCGACGGGCAGGTGCAGACGCGTTGCCCTTGCGAGCCGGCATATCCGCAGGGGCAGGGATTCATCGCGGCCACGAGCAGGAAGCGGGTCGGGAAGGTGCTGGCTGCCCGCGCCCTGCCGATGGTGACAACGCCATCCTCGAGCGGTTGGCGAAGCACCTCCAGCGCGGTTCTCGAAAACTCAGGCAGCTCGTCGAGGAACAGCACGCCATGATGGGCCAGGCTCACTTCGCCAGGCTTCGGGATGCCGCCGCCGCCGATCAGCCCGGCCTGGGAGATCGTATGATGCGGCGCGCGGAATGGCCGTTCGGTAATCAGCCTGTCGACGCGCCCCAGCTTGCCCGAGACGCTGTAGATCTTCATCACCTCCAGCGCTTCCTCTTCGCTGAGCGGAGGGAGGATCGACGGCAGCCTGCGGGCGATCATCGTCTTGCCTGACCCGGGCGGTCCCATGAGCAGCAGATGATGCCTGCCGGCGGCGGCGATCATCGCGGCCCGCTTCGCGTGTTGCTGTCCGCGAACATCCCCGTAGTCATACACCTGACCGTGGGGATCAGCGTCGATATGATGGGATGTGTGACGATGATTAATGTGATTAATCATATGGGGATCTTCATCAGCATCTTCCGCAGGCTGACCTGGATGCTTCAGATCTTTCAAGGCTCTGATCGGCCATACGTCGATGCCGCTGATCAACGAGGCTTCGGCCGCGTTGTCCACGGGGAGGATCACCCTTCGGAAGCCGGCTTGCTTCGCCGCCGCGGTCATCGCCAGTACCCCTGGCACCGGCCTGACCTTGCCTTCCAGTGAAAGCTCGCCGATCAGCATCGCTTGCTCACAGAGCTTGGCCTGGATCTCGCCTGCGGCGATGAGCACACCGGCAGCGATGGCCAGATCGAAGGCCGATCCTTCCTTGCGCAGATCCGCAGGGGCGAGATTGATCGTCACCCTCTCCTGCGGGAAACGGAAGCCGGTGTTCTTGATCGCGGCGCGAATCCGGTCGATCGACTCCCGTACGGCCGAATCCGGCAAGCCGACGAGATGAATCTGCGGCAAGCCATTCGAGATATCCACCTCCACTTCCACCACATAACCGTTGATGCCCTGGATGCAGCAACCATAAACCTGTCCATACATACGAAAAACACCCTTTCATACTGTTGTTGATCGATCATCCCAAACGCAGCAACAGCACAAAGCTGCGCGCTCTTCCAACAATCAGCAGAATAAGGTGCTTCCTTCATTCTACCAGTGAAAATGCGGTTTCATTCATAATAGATACGACGGCTCGATGAAAAATCCTTCCGATGAACAGAAATTCAGGGATGATTTTCCACGGAAAGGGCAAACTAGGGGTGAGGTGATCAAAGCAATGATCATGGTGCAGAACAAACCGTATTTTTGTCCGAATTGCAGGTCCAACCGGGTGAAGTTCAGCGTCATCTCCAGCACGTCACAGCGTTTCATGAAGGATGCCGTCACCGGCGAGATCCTCAGCGTCGAGGAGCCGCAGACGATCCAGGAGCCAGAGGCAACCGTCCAATGTCAGGTATGCCACTTTATCGGCAATGAGATGCGCTTTATCAAGCAGGCTGAACGGGAACCGAGAACGGCCATGTCGCAGCCGTCCATGCAACCTGCAAGATAGCCGATGCGCCGTCGGTCGGTTCAATCCGCTCCGCCATCTCCAGGCAATTGGCTGCTCATCCGTGCATAACGTATTCTCCCAAAACGCTGAGGAGAATACGTTTTTTCATCTGCGTGACGGATACCGTTCAAGCGACGGGGGGCTTCCTGTTATTTCCTGTGCAATGAGATTATTCGGGCGGATCGCGGATTATTCTACTTTTGCGATCAATATCATGCCAAAAAAACAATAATGGTGTCACAAAAATGTAAACAAACCTTCGCTTTTTCGTGATACAATATATGAGGTCTGTGCTTGTTGCACTATAAATGGATGGTGCATATGGGAAAAGTTACACCGGCCGTATACATAATGGTTAGGCAGCGCCTGACAATCTGTCAAGCGCTCTCATGAATTCTTCTTAACCGAACAGGAGGAGTATGGAGGATGAATATCCACGAGTATCAGGGCAAGGAAATACTGAAGCGTTACGGCGTGAAGGTCCCGGAAGGCAAAGTGGCATTCACCGTTGAGGAAGCGGTTGCCGCCGCGGAAGCGCTGGGCTTGCCCGCTGTCGTCAAGGCGCAGATTCATGCGGGCGGACGCGGCAAGGCAGGCGGTGTCAAGGTCGCCAGGACGATGGACGAGGTGCGCAAGTATGCTTCCGAGATTCTCGGCAAGGTGCTGGTCACCCATCAGACGGGCCCCGAAGGCAAGGAAGTTAAGCGTTTGCTTATCGAGCAGGGCTGCGATATCAAGAAGGAATACTACGTTGGCGTCGTCGTTGACCGCAGCACCGGCCGCGTCGTCATGATGGCATCCGAAGAAGGCGGCACGGAGATCGAAGAGGTAGCGGCCAGAACTCCGGAGAAGATCATCAAGGAAGTGATCGACCCGGCGGTCGGCCTGCAGCCGTTCCAGGCGCGCAAGCTGGCCTACGGCATCAATATTCCGAACGAGCTGGTGAACAAGGCGGTCACCTTTATGATCGGTCTGTACAACGCTTTCGTCGACAAGGACTGCTCGATTGCCGAGATCAATCCGCTCGTCGTAACCGGCGATGGCGAAGTCATGGCGCTCGACGCGAAGCTGAACTTCGACTCCAACGCGCTGTTCCGCCACAAGGACATCCTCGAGCTGCGCGATCTGGACGAGGAAGACGAGAAGGAGATCCAGGCATCCAAGTTCGACCTGAGCTATATCGCGCTGGACGGCAACATCGGCTGCATGGTTAACGGTGCCGGACTTGCCATGGCGACGATGGACATCATCAAATATTACGGCGGAGAGCCGGCCAACTTCCTCGACGTAGGCGGCGGCGCCACGACGGAGAAAGTGACGGAGGCGTTCAAGATCATCCTCTCCGACAAGAACGTGAAGGGCATCTTCGTCAACATCTTCGGCGGCATCATGCGCTGCGATGTGATCGCCAACGGGGTGGTGGAAGCGGCAAGACAGCTCGGTCTGGACAAACCGCTGGTCGTTCGTCTGGAGGGTACCAACGTCGCTCTCGGCAAGAAGATCCTCGAAGAGTCCGGCCTCAATATTGTGCCAGCCGACTCGATGGCAGATGGCGCTCAGAAGATCGTATCTCTCGTAAACTCATAATTAAGGATGTGACCGATAATGAGCATTTTACTGGATCGCAATACGAAGATCATCACGCAGAACATGACTGGCAAGACAGGCATGTTCCATACGAAGAGCTGTCTGGAATACGGCGCGAAGATGGTGGCCGGCACCGCTCCGGGCAAGGGCGGTCAGGTGGTGGACTTCCAGCTGGACAACGGAACGACCGTCTCGGTGCCTGTGTACAACACCGTGAAGGAAGCCAAGGAAGCCACCGGCGCCACGGCATCCGTCATCTATGTGCCTCCGGCGTTCGCCGCTGACTCGATCATGGAAGCGGTCGACGCGGAGCTGGACCTGGTCGTCTGCATCACGGAAGGCATCCCGGTGCTCGACATGGTGAAGGTTAAACGCTTCATGGAAGGCAAGAAGACCCGTCTGATCGGTCCGAACTGCCCGGGCATCACGACGCCTGGCCAATCGAAGATCGGCATCATGCCGGGATATATTCATACGCCGGGCCATGTCGGCGTCGTATCCCGTTCCGGCACGTTGACCTACGAGGCGGTTCACCAGCTGACCGCCCGCGGCATCGGCCAATCGACGGCGGTCGGCATCGGCGGCGACCCGGTCAAGGGCATGGAGTTCATCGATGTGCTCAAGCTCTTTAACGAAGATCCGGACACGTATGCGGTCATCATGATCGGCGAGATCGGCGGCACGGCGGAGGAAGAAGCGGCCGAATGGATCAAGGCCAACATGAAGAAGCCGGTCGTGGGCTTCATCGGCGGTCAGACCGCGCCTCCAGGGAAGCGCATGGGCCATGCCGGCGCGATCATCTCCGGCGGCAAGGGCACAGCAGCCGAGAAGATCAAGGTCATGGAATCCTGCGGCATCCGTGTTGCTCCGACGCCGTCCGAGATGGGAGCCACGCTGGTTGAGGTGTTGAAGGAGCATGGAATCCTGGACAAGTGCATCACGGTGAAATGATGGCAGTCCCGCCCTTTATTTGATCCGAGGGCTCACACAACCGGTTTACAGCATTCGCATGATCTGTTATATTATGGTTAGTCAGTCAATGCCATTAACAATCGAATACATGTTCTGAACAGGTAAGCAACCTTTCATTTCGATGACTCGATCTGGAGGGTTGCTTTTTTGTTTTGGCGCTCCGGTCTCCCGTCCCGCAAGCTTGTTTCTTTGCCTGTACGAAGAACCTTCCGCAAAATTTTCGATTATAAAAGAAGGAGAGAGGAAAATTGAAGCGAAAAGATTGGTTGTTCGGTTTGAAGGAAATCTCCGGGTTGGGTTATGAGACGGTCACGACGCTGCTGAAGCATGAACACGAGCTGGGCGACATCACGGCGCTCGAAACAGGCGACCTGATGAAGCTGGGCATCTCGCGGAGCCGTGCGGAGCGGATCAGCAGAAACTTGAGCGAGGAGTTCGTCGCGGAGAGATACGAGAGGTATGCAAAGGCCGGCATTCATGTTATCGTATTCGGAGACGAGGCATATCCACCTCTGCTCAAGGAGATCCCCTATGCGCCCTATGTGCTCTACGTCAAGGGGAACATCAGCCTGCTTCACCATCCTTCGATCGCAGTCGTCGGCACGCGCCGCGCCACGGTGTACGGCAAGCGGGCGACGCGCCGCATCGTCAGCGAGCTATGCGCCCTGGGCTTCGGCATCGTCAGCGGCATGGCGCGGGGCATCGACACGGAGGCGCATCGCGCGAGCCTGGCGGAGCGCGCGCCATCCGTCGCCGTGATCGGCACCGGGCTGGATGTGGTCTATCCGAAGGAGAACGGGGCGCTGATGGAGCAGCTGGCGTCAGAGGGGGCGGTCGTGTCGGAATGGCCGCTGGGAACCAGCGTCCGGAGCGGCATGTTCTACATTCGCAACCGCATCATCTCCGGCCTTGCGCTGGGCACGCTGGTTATAGAGGCGGATATGAACAGCGGCGCGATGATTACGGCGAGATACGCGAACGAACAGAATCGTGAGGTGTTCGCTGTACCGGGCTCGATCTTCGCCGAACAGAGTCGGGGCACCCTTCATCTGATCAGGAGACTGGATGCGAAACTTGCCACGAGCGGGGCCGATATCGCGGCGGAATACGAGTATATATTTCAACGATTGGACCATACCAATTATAAGAAAGAATCTGCTCCTGAACTTACGGACGACGAGCGTCTCGTGCTTTCCTGTCTCGCCGGGAGCGAGGCGACGATCGACGAGCTGCTCGCCAGAACCCATTTACCGTTTGGACATTTGCACACGGTTCTGTTATCTTTAACAATAAAAAAACAGATTCAAAAATGTCCAGGAGCAACTTACGTATGCATACAATGACCTCGGAGGGGAGGAATCGCATTTGGCGGATTCGCTCGTAATCGTAGAATCACCGGCAAAAGCGAAAACGATCAGCAAATATCTTGGAAGCAAATACATCGTGAAAGCTTCGATGGGTCATATTCGGGACCTGCCGAAGAGCCAAACCGGCGTTGAGATCAAAAAGGGCTTCAAGCCGAAATATATAACCATTCGCGGCAAGGGCAATGTCCTGAAGGAGCTGAAGGATGCCAGCAAGAAGGTGAAACATATCTATCTGGCTGCCGACCCTGACCGCGAAGGGGAAGCGATCGCCTGGCATCTGGCGCATTATCTGGAGCTCGATGAGACGGCGAAATGCCGCGTTGTGTTCAATGAAATCACCAAGCAGGCCGTCAAGGACGCCTTCAAGCATCCGCGTCCGATCAACATGGATCTGGTGAATGCGCAGCAAGCTCGCCGCATCCTGGACCGCCTTGTTGGCTACCAGATCAGCCCGCTCCTGTGGAAGAAAGTGAAGAAGGGCTTGTCCGCCGGCCGTGTGCAATCGGTAGCGGTCAAGCTGATCATCGATCGGGAGAACGAGATTCGTTCGTTCGTCCCCGAAGAATATTGGACCATCACGCTCCATGTGGCGCACGATGGCCATGAGTTCGAAGCGAAGTTCTACGGCCGCGGCGGTGAGAAGCTGGAGCTGAAGAGCGAAAGTGAGGTGCAGGAGATCCTGCGCGCCATGGAAGGCGCCATCTTGCGCGTCATCGATGTGAAGGAGAAGGAAAGGCTGCGCAATCCGGCGGCTCCGTTCATCACCAGCTCGCTGCAGCAGGAAGCAGCGCGCAAGCTGAACTTCAGGGCCGCCAAGACGATGCAGGTCGCCCAGCAGCTGTATGAGGGCGTCGATATCGGCAAGGAAGGGACCGTCGGCCTCATCACCTACATGCGTACCGACTCCACCCGCGTCTCACCGGTCGCACAGGAGGAGGCCAGGGAATGGATCGCCGGCAAGTTCGGCCAGCAGTACGTGCCGAGTCAGCCGCGCGTCTACGCGAAGAAAAATGCCAACGCCCAGGATGCGCACGAGGCGATCCGCCCGACATCGGTTCATCGGACGCCGGAGGAGGTCAAGCCGTACCTGAGCCGCGACCAGTACCGCCTGTACAAACTCGTCTGGGACCGTTTCATCGCGAGCCAGATGAGCTCGGCCGTGCTCGATACGATGACCGTGGACATCGCTGCCGGAGATGTCATCTTCCGCGCGGTGGGCTCCAAGGTGAAATTTCCGGGCTTCATGAAGGTCTATGTGGAGGGGACCGATGACGGCAACACGGAGGAGGAGAAATTCCTGCCGCCGCTCAGCAAGGATGACGTGCTGGAGAGACGCCGCATCGAACCGAAGCAGCACTTCACCCAGCCGCCGCCTCGCTATACCGAGGCGAGGCTCGTCCGCACGCTCGAGGAGCTGGGCATCGGCCGTCCGAGCACCTATGCGCCAACGCTCGAGACGATCCAGAAGCGCGGCTATGTCACTCTGGAGGACAAGAAGTTCGTCCCGACCGAGCTCGGGGAGGTCGTCACCCAGCTGATGGAGGAATTCTTCCCGGAGATCCTGAACATCGAGTTCACCGCCGAGATGGAGGACGAACTGGACCGGATCGAGGAAGGGGTGCTCGATTGGGTCAAGGTGCTGGATGATTTCTATCAGACCTTCGAGAAGCGGCTCAAGGTAGCCGAGGAAGAGATGGTGCATGTCGAGGTCCAGGATGAAGTCTCCGGCGAGCTGTGCGACAAATGCGGCCGTCCGCTCGTCTACAAGATGGGACGCTTCGGCAAGTTCCTCGCTTGCTCGGGTTTCCCGGAATGCCGCAACACGAAGCCGATCGTCAAGGATATCGGAGTGGACTGCCCGGGCTGCGGCAAGGGCAAGATCATCGAACGCCGCAGCAAGAAAGGCCGGGTCTTCTATGGATGCACCCGCTATCCGGAGTGTGAATTCGTCTCCTGGGACAAACCGGTCGCGAAGGCCTGCCCGGAATGCGGTTCCTACATGGTGGAGAAGCGGGCGCGCGGCCAGGCGTCGATCGTTTGCCCGAAGTGCGGCCACAAGGAGAAGTGCACCAGCGAGGAAGAGGCGGATGCGCTTCAGGACATGCCAACCTGAATTGATGAAGGGAGATCAAGTGTAACGTGAACAGTTCGGATAAAGTGACGGTGATCGGAGCGGGGCTGGCCGGCTCCGAGGCAGCATGGCAGATCGCGCAGCGCGGTGTGCCGGTCGTGCTCTATGAGATGAGGCCGGTGAAGATGACGCCGGCCCATCATACGGATAAGTTCGCAGAGCTGGTATGCACCAACTCGCTCCGCTCCAACTCGCTGACCAATGCCGTTGGCGTCATCAAGGAAGAGATGCGCATCCTGGATTCGCTCATCATCGGCAGTGCCGATCGCCATGCCGTTCCCGCAGGCGGGGCCCTTGCCGTTGACCGGGAAGGTTTCTCCGGTGCGGTCACCTCCGCGCTCAGGAATCATCCGCTCATCGAGGTGCGCAATGAAGAGGTGACCGACCTGCCGGAAGGCATCACGGTCGTGGCAACCGGTCCGCTCACCTCGCCCGCCCTGTCGGATAAGCTGCGCGAACTGACCGGAGAGCAGTATCTGTATTTCTACGACGCGGCCGCGCCGATCATCGAGAAAGACTCGATCGACATGGACAAGGTGTTCCTGGCTTCCAGGTACGACAAGGGCGACGCCGCCTATCTCAACTGTCCGATGGACGAAGAGCAGTTCGAACGCTTCTATGAGGCGCTGGTGACGGCCGAGACCGCCCAGCTCAAGGATTTCGAGAAGGAAATCTATTTTGAGGGCTGCATGCCGATCGAGGTCATGGCGAAGCGCGGCAAGCAGACGCTGCTGTTCGGTCCGATGAAGCCTGTGGGGCTGAAGGATCCGCGAACCGGCAAGATCCCGCATGCGGTTGTCCAGCTCCGCCAGGACAATGCGGCGGGCACGCTGTATAACATGGTCGGGTTCCAGACTCATCTCAAATGGGGCGAGCAGAAGCGGGTATTCTCGCTCATCCCCGGACTCGAGCGGGCGGAGATCGTCCGCTATGGCGTCATGCATCGCAATACGTTCATCAACTCTCCGCTGCTGCTCGAACCGACCTATCAGCTCAAGGCCCGCCCGAGCCTGTTCTTCGCGGGGCAGATGACCGGCGTGGAAGGCTACGTGGAATCAGCAGCGGCCGGACTTGTCGCCGGGATCAATGCCGCCCGTCTCGCCCGGGGCCTTCAGCCGCTGGTTCCTCCGCGCGAATCGGCGCTTGGCAGCATGGCGCATTACATCACCACCGCTTCGCCGGACAACTTCCAGCCGATGAATGCGAACTTCGGCCTGTTCCCGCCGCTTGAGGTGCGCATACGCGACAAGCAGCGCAGGTACGAGATGCTGGCGGAGCGAGCGCTTGAGGCCGTGCGGGCGTTCAAGGCAAAATTGCATGAATGATGCCTTGTAATGGATAAGTTTGCTGTGATACGATTGATTTTGGTCAGAGCTTGTATGACAGGGCTCGACACTAGCACATGGCGATCAGCCTGAAGGTGGCAGAGAGATGCTGGAACATTTCCTGGATCAATTCCTGCGATACCTGCAAGCCGAACATCATGCTTCCGAGCATACGATCAACCACTATTCCCGCGATATCCGGCAATTTCTGGATTTCATGGAACAGCAGGGGATCCGCGATTACGCCGACGTTAATTATATGCACGTTCGCACTTATCTGGCGGAATTACATGTTCAAGAGTATGCGAGGCGCAGCATTGCCAGAAAATTATCGGCGCTGCGCTCTTTTTATTTGTACATGCTGCGCGAAGGCGCGATCGCCGCGAACCCGTTCGCGCAGGTGCAGACGCCGAAGCTGGACAAGAAGCTGCCGAAGTTCCTCTATCCCGAGGAGATCGAGGCACTGCTCGCAGCTCCCGACTGCTCGACGCCGGAAGGGCTCAGAGACCGTGCCGTGATGGAGACGCTGTATGCGAGCGGCATGCGCGTCAGCGAGCTGGTCGGTCTGAACACGGATTCGATCGACTATGCCAATGGCGTGGCGCTGGTCTTCGGCAAAGGCGCCAAGGAGCGATACGTGCCGCTGGGCGAATACGCGCTGAAGGCGCTCAGGGATTACCTGGAGCGAGCAAGGCCGCTTCTCGCCGTTCATCCCGGCGAGCGGGCGCTGTTCCTGAACAGCAGGGGCGGAAGACTGAGCGATCGCAGCATACGCCGCTTCATCGACAAGTATGTGCTTCAGACCGCGGAGCTGCGCAAGACGAGCCCGCACGTGTTGCGCCACACCTTTGCCACGCATATGCTGGAGGCTGGCGCGGATCTGAGAACGGTGCAGGAATTCCTGGGCCATGCGAATATTTCGACGACGCAGATCTATACCCACGTGACGCGGGATCATCTGCAGTCCGTATACAATCGTGCGCACCCGCGCGCATAAACATTGACTACCGACAGGAGGGACTCCAATGGATATGAGCTTTCATGCGACGACCATATGCGCCATCCGCCACAATGGCAAGGGCGCCATCGCCGGCGACGGACAGGTCACTTTCGGTCAGAACATGATCATGAAACATAAGGCTCGCAAGGTGCGGCGATTGTACCGCGGCAAGGTCGTGGCCGGATTCGCCGGCTCGGTCGCGGATGCCGTCACCCTGTTCGAGAAATTCGAGGGCAAGCTGGAGGAGCATCAGGGCAATCTGCAGCGTGCTGCCGTGGAACTGGCCAAGGAATGGCGATCCGACCGGGTGCTCAGGAGACTGGAAGCGATGCTTATCGTCATGGATGCCAGCTCGCTGCTTCTCATCTCGGGCAACGGCGAGGTCATCGAGCCGGATGACGACGTGCTGGCGATCGGTTCCGGCGGAAGCTTCGCGCTCGCGGCAGCCCGCGCCCTGAAGAAGCACAGCACGCATCTGGAAGCGAAGGATATGGCTTATGAGGCGCTCAAGATCGCCTCGGAAATCTGCGTATACACGAATCAGAATATTATAGTGGAAGAGATCGAGTAACAGACAGGAGGGACCCATACGATGAGCAAGGGTGCTTTAACGCCAAGGCAGATTGTCGCAGAGCTGGACAAATACATCGTGGGACAGAAACAGGCGAAGCGTTCCGTGGCGGTCGCTCTCCGCAACCGGTACCGCAGGAGCCTGCTGGATGAATCGATGCGCGATGAGATCATGCCGAAGAACATCCTGATGATTGGTCCGACGGGCGTCGGCAAGACAGAGATCGCAAGGCGCCTCGCGAAGCTCGTCGGCGCGCCGTTCGTCAAGGTCGAAGCGACCAAGTTCACGGAGATCGGCTATGTCGGTCGGGACGTGGAGTCGATGGTGCGGGATCTGGTGGAAACCGCCATTCGCATGGTGAAGTCGGAGAAGACGGAAGCGTTGAAGGACAAGGCGGAGAAGCTGGCCAATGAGCGCATCGTCTCAATCCTGGTACCGTCCGGCAAGAGCAACCGTTCGGTCCGCAATCCGCTGGAGATGCTGTTCGGCGGTCAAGCCTCCGATCAGACGGACAAGGACGAGCATCTGCAGCAGGATGTGGCGACGCGCAGGGAAGAGGTGCGCAGCAAGCTGCTCAGGGGCGAGCTGGAGAATCAGCAGATCGAGATTGAGGTCGAGGACAATGCTCCGTCCATGTTCGACATGCTGGCAGGCACGGGCAATGAACAGATGGGGCTGAACATGCAGGAGCTGTTCGGGAACCTGCTGCCCAAACGGACGAAGAAGCGCAAGCTGCCGATCTCCGAAGCGCGCAAGGTCCTGATCCATGAAGAGGCGCAGAAATTGCTCGACATGGATGAGGTCATCCAGGAATCGATCCGCCTTGCCGAACAATCGGGCATCATCTTCATCGACGAGATCGACAAGATCGCCAGCAGCAGCCGCGCCAACGGACCCGATGTGTCCAGGGAAGGTGTGCAGCGCGACATCCTGCCGATCGTCGAAGGCTCTACCGTGATGACCAAGTACGGTCCTGTGAAAACCGACTACATCCTGTTCATCGCAGCCGGAGCTTTCCACAACGCCAAGCCCTCCGATCTGATCCCCGAGCTGCAAGGGCGCTTTCCGATTCGCGTCGAGCTGAACAATCTCAGCATGGAGGACTTTGTGTCGATCCTTACCGAGCCGAAGAATGCGCTGACCAAGCAATACACGGCGCTGCTGGAAACCGAGGGCATCCGGGTCGACTTCTCGCAGGAGGCGATCAAGGAGCTGGCGAAGATCGCGGTCGAGGTGAACTCGAGCACGGACAATATCGGCGCTCGCCGTCTTCACACCCTGCTGGAGAAGCTGCTCGAGGATCTGTCCTTCGAGGCGCCAGAGATTACCCTTGAACGCATCGAGATCACACCGGAATATGTCAGGGAGAAGCTGGCATCGATTGCACAGAATCGCGATTTGAGTCAATATATTCTGTAAGGAACGGAAGCTGCAGTGGAGGATGGAAATGAATCTGTTGACGAAGACACGCAGACTGAATCGATTGTTGCAAAGGGCAGAAGGCCAGCATGTGAATTTCATGGAGATGGCCGAGGTGCTGCGTGATACGATAAATGCCAATGTATATGTCTTGAGCCGCAAGGGGAAGGTGCTGGGCCATGCAGCCGCGGGCTTCCTCGAGTCCGATGAAGCCCGCCAGGTGCTTCTCCTGGAGCGGCGCATCCCGCATGACGTCAATGAGATCCTGCTGAAGATCGAGGAGACGACCTCCGTCGCCGAACTTGCGGGGGGCCTGGAGGAGGAGATCATACGGCTGTTCGAGGACCCGATCCTGATGATCATCCCGATCGTGGGCGGCGGCAATCGCCTGGGCACGCTCATCCTGGCGCGTCAGCATGAGCCGTTCGTGGACGATGATCTGATCCTGGCCGAATATGGCGCGACGATCATCGGCATGGAGATCTTGCGCGAGCGAACGGAAGAGATCGAGGTGGAAGCGCGCAACAAGGCGGCGGTCCAGGTTGCGGTAGGTTCGCTGTCGTTCAGTGAACTGGAAGCGGCCGAGCTGATCTTCGACGAGCTGGAAGGCAAGGAAGGCCTGCTCGTCGCCAGCAAGATCGCCGATCGCGCCGGCATCACCCGTTCGGTCATCGTCAATGCGCTCCGCAAGCTGGAGAGCGCCGGCGTGATCGAGACGAGATCGCTGGGCATGAAAGGCACTTATATCCGAATTCTCAATGATAACCTGATTGGGGAACTGCACCGAGTCAGATGACGATACGATCCATGCGATCAGACTGCCCCGGCTGTCAAGGCCGTCGGGCAGTTTGTCTTTTTTTGTGCGCAACACCGCTCAATAATCGCATGTTTTGCACGATGCTGGATGCGCTGAATGAACCTGCCAGCCAAACGTGAATATGTCGAAGCATATCTGACATAAATCTTCGGTTTTTTGTATTTTTCATTGTATTTTTTTGAATGAATTGTCGATTCAAGCAGGAAAAAAGTCATACGTGAAGAATAGATTGATTATCGTGTTCTTTTATCAAGTTCAAACATGCACATTTGGAGAGAGGTGGGATGAAGTTGATTGGCACGCGCGCATTGGATATCCTGGAACGGTCTCTGGATGCTGCAACACTCAGCCAGAAAGTCATCGCGAACAATATTGCCAATGCAAGCACTCCGAATTTCAAGCGTTCTGAAGTGAAGTTTGAGCAGTTCTTGCTGGAGGAACTGAATGCGCAGCGCGGCAAGTCGATCGTCGGACGACGCACGGACCCGCGTCATATCCATATCGGGCGATCCTCTGCAACCAATCCGGCAACCGCCAAGGTCGTAACGGACGACAGCACCACGTTCAATCACAACAACAACAATGTCGATATCGATTACGAGATGGCTCTGCTTGCGTGGAATCAATTAAAGTACAATCTGCTCATCGACAGGACAAATGGGTTTTTCAAGAGCATGAGAACAGCAATTGACAACAAGTAAGCTCGTTAGCACAGTAGACAGGAGTTGATGGTTGTCCATGTTTAGCAGCTTCAACATAAGCGCATCCGCACTTACCGCGCAGAGGCTCCGGATGGATGTGGTTTCCTCGAATATTGCCAACGCCACGACAACCCGCGCCCAATACGTGAACGGACGATGGGTGCCTTATCAGCGCAAGATGGTCGTCATGGAGGCCAAGGCAGCCCGGCCTTCGTTCTCGTCGTTGCTGGAGGACAAGATGCAGGGCTCCGTGGGTCAAGGCGTCAGGGTCACGCAGATCGTGAATGACTCCGAACCGTTCAAGCGCGTGTACAATCCGACGCATCCGGATGCGGATGAAGAAGGCTATGTGCTGATGCCGAACGTCGATCTGCTGAAGGAACAGGTGGATCTGCTCGACGCAACGCGCGCATATGAAGCGAATGTTACGGCGCTCAACGCTTCCAAGGCGATGTTCCTGAAGGCTCTGGAAATCGGAAGATAGCGCTAAGGATAAACTCACTCTACCAGGTGTTGGGAGGGATTATTAATGATCAATAATATCAGCCTGCAGCAACTTGCATCCAATAAAGTTGTGAACCCGGCTGGCGCAAGCCAGAACGGTGCGGTTGATGTGACGAAATCTTTCGGTCAATTTTTGAATGAGGCGCTGAATGCGGTTCAGGAGCAGAAGAAGATCGCAGATGAGCTGACCCAGCAATTCATCACGGGTCAGATCTCGGATGTTCACAGCGTTACGATCGCCGCGGAGAAGGCTTCCTTGGCATTGGAACTGACAGTTGCGGTACGCAATAAGGCAATTGAAGCGTATCAGGAAATCATGCGCATCCAGATCTGATGGATCCAGAATAGCTAAGCGAGATAACTGAATAACGCTGATGAAGATGATGGGGTGACTCCGTGAACGAGAAATTCATTCAGTACCGGAGACGCGCTCTCGAGTACTGGAACAGATTTAGCCGTATTCATAAGATTCTGATCGTCTCCATAGTCGTACTTATGATACTAGCCATAGTTCTGGTTGTTTATAACGCCTCCAAGACAGAATATTCGATCGCTTTCAGGAATTTGGACCAGACTGACGCAGCAGCCATCAAAAACTATTTGGACGAACGAGGAATTCCTTACGAATTCACCCCGGATATGAGTGCGGTTGGAGTGCCGTCCAGCATGGTAACTGAGGTAAAAGCAGCCGCTGCCGAACAGAATCTGATCCATAGCGGTTCGATCGGTTTCGGCATTTTTACTGAAAATATCGGGTCGTTCGGCATGACAGACAATCAATTTCAGGTACTCAAGGTAGATGCGCTTGCCGGTGAGATCGAGAAGCTGATATACGAGTACAATGGCGTCACGAAAGTGACCGCACTCGTTCGACTGCCATCGGAAAGTGTATTCATCAACACGGATAGCGAAAAGGAAGCCAGCGTTGCGATTCAGGTGCGTTTCGAGCCAGGATACAGACCGACCCAGAAGCAGATTGACGGCATGTATCGCACCGTCCAGATGACGCTTCCCAATCTTCCTATGGAGAATATCGTCATCGCGGATCCGAATGGCGAGCTGACGCCTTCGTTCACATCGGATTCCGCAGGAGTGGGCGGCATCTCGTCGGCATTCGATGAACAATTGAAGGTGAAAAAGCAGATCGAGCAAGACATTCGCGCCAACGTGGAGAATCTGCTCAAGCCGATCATGGGTCCGGATTCCGTGGTGGCCAGCGTATTTGCTACGGTGAACTTCGACAAGAAGAACAGCCTGGAACAGCTGGTAACACCGGTGAATACCATCGACCAGCGAGGGATCGAGATCAGCCTGCAGGAAGTACAGAAGACGTTCTCCAGCGAAGGAGCAGGCAACGCTGGCGGCGTCGTTGGCACAGGCAATCAGGACATCGCGAACTACCAGGGTTCCAATGCGTCGGGCGGGACGACGGAGTCGGAGGAAATCGAGCGCATCGTCAACTACGAAGTGAACCGGATTACCAATGAGATTGTCAGAAGCCCTTATGCGATCGTCGACCTGACGATCAACGTCGGAATCGAACCGCCGAATCCGGAGGATCCGGAATCCCTGACGCAGGAGATGCGCAATTCCGTCCAGCAGCTCTTGGTCAACATCGTGAGCGCTGCCCTGGCAAACAGCGGCGTGGAATACACGCAAGAGCAACTGCAGCAGAAGGTGCTCGTGTTCGCTCAGCCGTTCCTTGGCAAATCAAGCATCGCTACTTCAGACGATTCGTCTGTCTTCTCCACTTCCAACGCGTGGTTGTTCGCGCTGGGCGGAGTTGCTGCCGCGCTCCTGCTGGTCGGAGGCTATGTGCTGATCAGGCGGAGAAGGGCAGAAGAGGAAGTAGAAGAGGAACTGCAGCCGGCACCGCCGGTGTTGGAAGAAACGTTGGAACTCGACAACATGTCCAACGAGACGCAAGTTCGCAAACAACTGAATCAGCTGGCGCAGAAGAAGCCGGAAGAGTTCGTCAACCTGCTGCGAACTTGGTTGGTTGAAGAATAGGGGGATACGTATGGCTAAACTACTTCAGCAACACTCCCTGCCGCTGTCCGGTCGTCAGAAAGCTGCGATATTGCTCATCACTTTAGGTCCGGAAACATCAGCTGAGATCTTCAAGCATCTTCGTGAGGAAGAGATTGAGCAGCTGACATTGGAGATTGCGAATGTACGCAAGATCGATGCAGCTGAGAAGGAAATGATCCTGGAGGAGTTTTACCAGATCTGTGTCGCCCAGGAATACCTGACTCAAGGCGGCATCGAATATGCCAAGGAGATCCTGGAGAAAGCGCTTGGTCCCGAGAAGGCGATCGATATTCTCACCAAGCTGACGGCCTCCTTGCAGGTTCGTCCGTTTGACTTTGCGAGGAAAGCGGACCCGTCACAGATCCTGAACTTCATCCAGAACGAGAACAACCAGACGATTGCGCTTGTCCTGTCTTATCTGCAACCGGAGCAGGCTTCGTTTATCCTGTCTGCGCTGCCGCAGGAGAAGCAGGCGGATGTGGCGAAGCGCATCGCCATGATGGATTCCACTTCCCCGGAAGTGGTCAGTCAGGTAGAGCGAGTGCTCGAACAGAAGCTGTCCGCGACAGTCACCCAGGACTACACGTCGGCTGGCGGCATCGAAGCGATCGTACAGATCCTCAACGGTGTCGACCGCGGCACGGAGAGGACGATCCTTGACTCGCTCGAGATTCAGGATCCCGAGCTGGCCGAGGAAATCAAGAAACGGATGTTCGTATTCGAAGATATCGTTACATTGGACAATCGTTCGATCCAGCGCATCATCCGCGACGTGGAGAATGCGGATCTTCAGCTTGCCCTCAAGGTGGCGAGCGAAGAGGTGCGGGAAGCGATCTTCCGCAACATGTCCAAGCGGATGGCCGATACCTTCCGCGAAGAGATGGAATATATGGGTCCCGTGCGGCTGCGTGATGTGGAAGAAGCTCAGACTCGCATCGTAGCCACGATCCGCCGCCTGGAAGAAGCTGGCGAGATCATCATCGCTCGCGGCGGAGGAGATGATATCATTGTCTAATGTCATCAAGTCGTCTCACTATGTTCCGCTGGACAGCAAGAAGCTCATCGATGCGGCAACCCTGAAACCGGTCAGGCGGGCACCTGACGCTGTCAGCTCGTCGCATCAGGCTTCGGACCTGGAGCAGGCGGTCCGCGACAAGCAGGTGGAGGAGCAGGTGACCCGCGCCCTCGATGCAGCGAAGGCTGAAGCCGCAAGGATCATCGAACAGGCGGAAGAGCAGGCGGCCCGGCTCAGGGAGCAGATGGAACAGGAGTTTGCGGCTTGGGAGGCGGCCCGCCGCCAGGAGATGGAGGCTGAACTCGAAAGCTTGCGGCTTGAGGTGCGCGAACAGGCGTATCGCGAGGGTTATGCAAGCGGTGAGCAGGCGGCTGAGGCCAGATGGCGTCAGGATATCGAGGCCGCTGCGCGCGTGTTGCGCGAAGCTACCGAGATGAAGAGTGAGATCATCGGCGAAGCGGAGCCGTTTCTGCTCCAGCTCAGCGTGCAGATCGCGGAGACGATCATCGGGCGTCAGTTGTCCCTGGAGCCTGAATGGATGCTGGAGATGATCCGCAATGTACTGTCTCGCGAACGAAGAAAAGGGATTGTGACGCTCTGTGTTTCACCGGAGCAATTTCCGTATATCAGGGAAGCCAGGGAAGAGCTGCGCATGGTCCTGGACTCCCAGGCGGAACTGCAGATCGTGCCTGACAGCTCGGTGCGCGGGTATGGTTGCGTCGTGCGGACCGATTTCGGCACGCTCGATGCCCGGATCGACGCGCAACTGTCGGAGATCAAACGGGCGCTTCTTCAGGTCTACGCCGCTGAACAAGGGGTTGAAGAAGGGTGACAGGTGCGCTGAGGGCCGAGAAGTATCTTCACCACATCCGACTGGTGGACCCGGTGCGTCAGAATGGCCGGGTGACGCAGGTCATCGGACTGACGATCGAATCCGAAGGGCCGGTCGCCAGCATCGGCGATGTCTGCCACATCTATCCGGCGCGAGGGGCGAAGCCGATCCTCGCGGAGGTCGTCGGCTTCCGTGACAATCGCGTCATCCTGATGCCGCTTGGCGATCTGCACGCCATCTCGCCGGGCAGCGAGGTGGTCGCCACCGGTCATCCGTTGACCGTCAAGGTCGGACATGAATTGCTCGGCAAGGTGTTGGACGGCCTCGGCCAACCGCTTGACGGCTCGACGCTGCCCATGCGCATGAGCGTGTACTCGACCTATAACAGCCCATCCAACCCCTTGCTTCGCACAAGGGTGAAGGATCCGATCAGCGTCGGCGTGCGGGCGATCGATGGCTTGCTCACCGTCGGCAATGGTCAGCGGCTCGGCATCTTCGCCGGCTCAGGCGTCGGCAAGAGTACCCTGCTTGGCATGATCGCCCGCAATACCTCAGCCGACGTCAACGTCATCGCGCTGATCGGGGAACGCGGGCGCGAAGTGCTTGATTTTATCGAACGGGATCTTGGTCCGGAGGGGCTGGCCCGCTCCATCGTCGTGGTCGCGACATCGGACCAGCCGGCACTGATTCGCATCAAGGGAGCGCTGATCGCCACGTCGATCGCGGAATATTTCCGGGATCTCGGCATGAACGTCATGCTCATGATGGACTCGGTGACCCGGTATGCGATGGCGATGCGCGAGGTGGGACTTGCGGTGGGCGAACCGCCGGCAACGCGCGGCTATCCGCCGTCGGTGTTTGCGAATCTGCCGAAGCTGCTCGAAAGGGCGGGGACATCGCAGAAAGGGTCGATCACCGCTTTTTACACGGTGCTCGTCGACGGCGACGACATGAATGAACCGATCGCCGATACGGTGCGCGGGATATTGGATGGGCACATCGTGCTGGATCGCGGCCTCGCCAGCCGTGGCCATTATCCGGCGATCGATGTTCTTCCCAGCATCAGCCGGGTGATGAACGAGATCGTATCGCCTGAACATATCCGCGCCGCCACCAGACTGAAGAAACTGCTCGCGGTATATCGCAACTCTGAAGATCTGATCAATATCGGTGCATACCAGGCCGGATCGAATGCCGAGATCGACGAGGCGATCCGATATTACGGCACGATCCTTGACTTCCTGCAGCAACGCGTGGACGAGAAAGTCTCATTTGAGGAAGCCAGCGAACAACTGATCAAACTGTTTGGAGATGGTTGAGGATGCGATTCCGTTACAAGCTGCAGAAGATCGTCGATCTGAAGTCCAACCAGAAGGCTCAGGCTGAATGGATGCTGTCGATGGCAATGGCGAAGTTGAAGCTGGAGGAACAGTCGCTGGAAGAGCTTGAGAGGACGCGCCAGTCTCTGGCCGATTCGATGCAGGAAGCAGCGCTTGCCACCGTATCGGCTGCGGAACTGTCGATGCTGCAAACTTATCTGCAACATATCGACATCCTGATCCAGCGAAAGGTGCAGCAGCTCAATCTCGCCAGGCTCGAGGTGGCGGAGCGGAGCGATCAGCTGGTCGCCCGGATGAAGGACGAGAAGATCTGGCATAAGGCAAGGGAACGCAGCCTGAGCGCCTTCAGAGCCGATTACAACCGGAGAGAACAAGCCGTGATGGATGAGATGGCCTCCGTCCGACATGGCAAAACATGAGATGAGCTGGGGGGAAGCGCAAATTGGCTAAAGCAAGTACAGAGCGGACTACATACGGTGCGTTTGAGCGCTTCTTGTATTTCTTCCTGATACCGATGCTGTATTCTTCCGTGCTTGTAAGCATTCTTTTCCTCGTATTCAACAGCGATGTTCGCGAATCCTTTCTCGAATCGTTGAACAAGATTCCGGTCATCAAGGAACTTGTGCCCGATAAGGAAAAGAAAGAAACCGTCGATGTGATCTTGCCTCCTGAAGTGGTGCAGATCCAGAAGGAAGCCAGACAACAAGCGGAAGCGATCCAGGCGGAACTGGCGTCTGCGGTCCAGACCATCAGGCAGAAAGAAGCAGAGATCGAATCGTTGAAGGACACCATCGCCCAACTGGAAGCTCAGTTCTCCGAGAAGAAGCTGAGTGAAGAAGAGTATGAGCAGCAGATCCAGAATCTGGCAAAGATGTATGCAGAGATGACGCCAAGCAAGGCTGCGCCGATCATGGAGGAGCTGCTGCCGAGCGAACAGGTGCTCATCCTGAGCCGCATGTCGCAATCCAGCCGCACCGCCATCCTGCAACGCATGGCGCCGGAGTCCGCGGCCCGGGTGACGAGAGGACTCAAGGATATGGGGACGGCGGAAGATGAGAAGATCGCCGCATTGCAGGAACGCATCAATGAACTGGAAGCCCAGCTCTCCGGTCAGGCCGATACGCTGACGATCGGGCAGCTGGCGGACACTTTCGCTTCGATGGCGCCGGCCAGTGCGGCCACAGTCCTGGTGGAGATGAGCAAGACCAATGAGAGCAAGGTGATCAGCGTGCTGCGCGCGATGGACAGCACCGCCAGATCGGCCGTTCTGTCCGCGATCACCAGCGAGGACAGCTCGACGGCTGCCCGCATCTCGTCGAAGCTGGCAGGATAGCAGCCCTTAAGCAGGGCATCACATCTCCGCACGGGAAAGGAGGTGAAATCATGAATATGATGTTGGATATGACCACGATAGGCATGAGCCGCGATCTGACCACCGCAGGCGCTCCGTTATCCGCCGAGACCGCGGGCAAGGGCGGCGGCATGTTCCAGAGTCTGCTCGCCAGGCTTGTCGGACAGGCGGATGGCGAGACCGGCGCGGGAAGCATGAACTCCGCCATCTCGCTGATGACGAGTGTGATCCCCCTCCTGTCGGCCAGCTCGGACGAAGGGGACCTGATCAACTGGCTGGAGCAATTGCTGCAGCAACTGGAGCAGCTCTCCGAGGTGGATCTTGCGCTCCTGCAGAACCCGGAGATCGCCGCGGCGCTCATGAGCTTCATCGGTCAACTCGATGGCGTCGTGCCTGACGCTGACTCATCCCTGCGGACAGCGGAGCAGGAAACAAGCGCCATCAGAGATCAGCTGAAAAGCGTGATTCGCGAATGGATCGCCAGCATCAGAAGCGGCGATGCCCAGGCGCAGACGGCGGTTGGACAAGCCCAGGCGTTCCGGCAACTGTTCGAATCGCTCAAGCTGAACATCACGCCAGCCGGTCAGACCGAAGGAACGGCGGCGCAGCAAGGCTCATCGTTTCCGTCAGCCCTGACCCCGTCAGTCCCGGCAGCATCGGTGCATCATGGCCTGGAGCCTCAACTGGCGAAGGCGTCGGTAGCTCAACCGCAGGAACAGCCACTCGCCGAAAGCAAGGCTGTTGAGTCTATTTCGACCTTGCAGGCGACCAGCGGTATAACCAGGACCGCACTGTTCCCCAAAGCTGATCTGCTGAGGCCCGAGTTGCTGGAGCTTGCGCTTGGCGACTCTGCTGACACGGTGGCTGTGGAAAGCAAGCCAGGTGAAACCGTGACTCTGCAGACGCAGTTGACCTTGACGCAGGATGCGCTGAAGGCTTCGACAGATGCCTTGCCATTGCGTCAGCCTGTTGCCCAGACCACGCAGGTTCCGGTGGAGCAGTTCGTCCAGCACCTGGAGCGCTTCGCGACAAGGTCGTTCCAGATCACGCAGCATAACGGCTTCGCAGAGGCGAAGATCTCGCTCGTCCCTGAGCATCTGGGACAGGTGGAGATCAAGCTGACGATGCATAACGGTCAACTCACGGCGCAGATCGTGACCGAGACCGCCACGGGACGTGAGGCGCTCGAGCAGCAGTTGGGCGCATTGCGCAACGCGCTGCAGGCGCACGGCATCCAGGTGGAGAGACTGGAGATCACGCAGCAGACCAACGCTGCCAGCACGTTCGCATTCCTGAAGGATCAGGCTCAGCAGCAGTCCGCTCGCCAATTCCAGCAGCAGACAGGCTCCCGTTCCTCCGGTTATGAGGAGGAGTCGATCGACTTCGAGGAGGAGCTTGAGTTGATCGGCGAATACGAGACCTACTACAGCGGGCGCGCATTTCACGCGATGGCTTAAGCCAGGGAGGTGAATCATATGACGACGATATACGGGGGCACCAGCAACACGCCAACCGTCCAACAGGCTGCTGCCAATTCGCAACTCGGCAAGAACTCCATTCTGGACAAGGATGCCTTCCTGCGATTGCTTGTGACCCAGCTCGCCAACCAGGACCCTACCAATCCGATGGAAGACAGGGAGTTCATCGCCCAGATGGCGCAGTTCAGCTCATTGGAGCAGATGAACAACGTGGCCAGCGAGCTGCGCGGACTTCGTCAGCTGTTCAGTCTGTCCACCGATCTGATCGGCAAATCCATCGAATGGCAAGGCAATGACGGCAATCTGACAGGCAAGGTCGATTCCATCCTGCTTCGCAATGGATCGACGGTCATCGTCGTCGGTGACCATGAGGTGAGTCTGGATTCCATCATTCGGGTCTTCCAGGCGTCCGAAGGCGAGGATCCGGCTGACCAATCGCCTGGCGACACCGATGAATCTCCGGGCGGAGACGACGCCGATCAAGACGCAGGGCAGGATCCGTCTCCCGCGGGCGTCGAGGACGGTGGAACGGCATCATGAGCGACAAGATCACGATCAGCCAGCTGTACCAACGCATACCGCCTGGCATTCAGCATCGGCCCGGTCTGCCTGACAAGACATCCACGCCTCGCACTGCAGACTCGTCGCAGTTCGAGAGAATGCTTCGCTCGAACCTGCTCAAGTTCAGCAATCATGCGGAGACGAGACTGGCGCAGCGCGGCATCCGGATGAGCCCGGACAAGCTGGCCAAGCTGGAGGATGCCGTACAACAAGCGGCGGCCAAGGGGGCTCGCGAATCTCTCATCTTGACCGCTGACGCAGCGTTTATCGTGAACATCAAGAATCGCACCGTCGTGACCGCGATCGATCACGCGTCGCTGGATCAGCATGTGTTCACCCAGATAGACAGCGCAGTGATCGTCCAATCATAGCTACCGTAACACGGATACAGGGCTGGCCCGACAAGGAGGCCCTTGGCTGCTGACCGACAGAAGCAGCAATGTCATCAAATCATGATGCATGATACGGAGGGATTCAAATGCTTAGATCTTTGTATTCGGGCGTTTCCGGCATGCGCGGCTTCCAGACGAAGCTCGATGTAATCGGCAACAATATCGCGAACGTCAACACGGCAGGCTTCAAGGCCTCGACCGTCACTTTCAAGGACATGCTCAGCCAGACGATGCAAGGCGTTACCGCACCGGCGGAAGGAAGAGGCGGCGTGAACCCGATGCAGATCGGTCTCGGTGTGACGATCGCAGCGATCAACACCAACCATACCGCAGGCGCCGCGATGACGACGAACAATGTCCTCGACCTGCGCATCGACGGCGATGGCTTCTTCGCGGTCGTCGATGGCGAAGATCAGGAGACTCCTTATCTGACTCGCCTTGGCAACTTCACGCTGGATGCGGAAGGCAAACTCGTCACGCCTGACGGCCTGCTGGTGCTCAGCAGCGAAGGCGAGCCGATCATCATGGAGGACGGATGGACCTCCATCTCCATCTCCCAAACCGGTGAGATCGTAGCGAAGACGGAAGATGGAGAGACCATCAATACGGAGATCTTCATCGGCATCATCAACGTCATCAACCCGGCTGGTCTGGCCAAGATCGGCAACAGCCTGTACGAGATCACGCCTAACGCCGTACCTGAAGCCGAATGGGAGCTGACGACGGCAGCGAACGCCGAGATGGGAACGGGCAAGATCTACTCCGGTCAGCTGGAGATGTCCAATGTCGATCTGACGAACGAGTTCACGGAACTGATCATCGCACAGCGCGGCTTCCAGGCGAACTCGAGGATCATCACGACTTCCGATGAGATCATGCAGGAACTGGTCAATCTGAAGCGATAGGACAGGTTTGAAGTAAGGGGGACCTAAGCCGTCCCCCTGATATGCGGAGGTTGCCGGAATGATAACCGTCACCAGACTTAACGGATCGAAGGTAACGGTGAATGTGCTGTTCATCGAAACCGTCGAACAGACACCGGATACCGTCATTAGCCTGACAACCGGTAACAAGATTGTCGTGCGAGAAACCGCCGATGAAGTCATCGAGAAGACTCGAGCTTATCTGAGCAGTATTGGGATCGTCCAAGCAACCGTCAAGAGCTTAGATACGGAGGGATGATACTTGTTCAAGAACAAAATCGCTAACGTAGTCCTGATCATTCTCATATGCGTCACGCTCCTGGTCGGTGCTGCTATCGTGGTCTGGATGTTCATCTTCAATCAGGACAACCAAACTGACGTAGCCGGTCAAGCGGCCAACCTGGCAGCCAAAACGGAGGTCAGGCCACTGAGCGCGGACGAGATCGTTGCGCTGACGGTGACCTTGGACAGTGTGACGACCAATCTTGCCGATCAGCAACATATCATCAACATCGGCCTGGCATTCCAGATGGAAAACAAAAAAACCTATGATGAATTCGAGAAGCTCAAGGCCATCCAGATACAGCCCATCGTGTTGAAGCTCTTGCATCAGACGAACCCGGACGAGCTGTTCGCCGAGAACGGTTTTGACAACTTCACAACCAGCCTGATGAACGCGATTAACCCGATTCTCTCATCCGGGAAGATTATACAGATCAATATTACAAGCTTTGTCGTCGACAGATTGTAACGCTGAAGTGAAGGATGTGACATAAATGGTCGATGTGCTCTCGCAAAATGAGATCGACGCCTTGCTTGCAGCGCTGTCATCCGGAGAGATGGATGCCGAGGAGCTGAAAAAGGAAGAATCGCAGAGGAAGATCCGATCTTATGATTTCAAGCGCGCTGTCCGTTTCTCCAAGGATCATATCCGAAGTCTGACACGCATCCACGAGAACTTCGCGCGGTATCTGACGACCTATTTCTCTGCCCAGCTGCGCACATTCGTTCAGATTAATGTTGTCCAGGTCGAGCAGTTGCCTTATGATGAGTTCATTCGCTCGATTCCGAAGATGACGATCCTGAATGTGTTCGAGGCGGAGCCGCTCGAAGGGCGCATGGTGCTTGAGGTCCATCCGAACGTTGCCTTTGCGATGGTCGACCGCATGCTTGGTGGTTCGGGCAATGTGTCAGGGCGAATCAACTCGCTGACGGAGATCGAGACGATCGTGATGGAGCGCATCTTCAGCCGGGCATTCGACAGCCTGCAGGAGGCTTGGAAGACCGTGTTGGACATCAAACCTCGTCTGGACGGCATCGAAACGAATCCGCAGTTCATGCAGATCGTGTCGCCGAACGAGACGATAGCGCTCATCTCCCTGAGCACCAAGATTGGCGATACGACAGGCATGATCAATCTGTGTATCCCTCACGTGGTGATCGAGCCGATCATGCCGAGACTGTCCGTCCATCACTGGTTCGTCTCGCAGAAGAAGTCCCGCGTTGCCGAGGAAGTGGAGATGCTCGAATCGCGCGTCCAGAAAACCGAACTGGATATCGCCGTCGAGCTGGGCCACTCCACGATCTCCGTGCAGGAGTTTCTGCAGATGTCCGTTGGCGATGTGATCAAGCTGGACAAGCGGTTAAATGAAGGACTGCATGTCAAGATAGGCGACAAACTGAAGTTCATCGCCAACCCGGGAACGGTCAATGGGAAGATGGCCGTACAGATTATCGACAAGGCTGAGGAAGAGGAGGATCTAGATGAGTAACAAGGATTATTTGTCCCAGGAAGAAATCGATGCGCTGCTCAAGCGTACTGCGGCAGAGGAAGAACTCCTGCCCGAACCTGCCGGTGCTGCTGCCTCCTCCGATGTGTACGACTACCTCAACGCTTTGGAGCAGGATGCGCTGGGTGAGATCGGCAACATCACCTTCGGCAGTGCTGCCACTGCGCTGTCCACCTTGCTGGGCAAAAAAGTGGACATCACGACGCCAAAGATTTCGGCTATCCTGAAGAACGATCTTGTCAAGGAATTCCCGAAGCCTCACGTGGCGGTGCATGTCAACTACGTGGAGGGCTTCAAGGGCATCAATCTTCTGGTGATCAAGACCAACGATGCGAAGGTGATCGCCGACCTGATGCTGGGCGGCACCGGTCAGGTGGATCCGGATGCGGAGCTGACCGAGATCCATATCAGCGCCGTGCAGGAAGCGATGAATCAGATGATGGGATCCTCGGCCACCTCCATGTCGACGATCTTCAACCGCTTCGTCAACATCTCGCCTCCAGGCATCGACATTATGAATCTGCCGCAGGGTGAGGGAACCAAAAATCTGCCTGAGGAGAATGTCTTCATCAAGGTGTCGTTCCGGTTGACGATCGGCGATCTGATCGATTCGACAATTATGCAATTGCTTCCTGTGGATTTTGCGAAGGAAATGGTGCATTCTTTAATCAGCGGCAGTGTCGACGAACCTGCGGCAACCGCTGAGGCGAGTGCGCCGGCGCGAGAGGAAGCCAGACCGCAGCAGCCGACGCCGCAATCCGTTCCGGAACAGCCAGTGCCGCCTCCGGCCGGTCAGCCTGCATATGATCAACCGCCATATATGCAACCGCCCTATGCGCAGCCGCCATACGATCAGCCGCCGTACGGGCAGCCCTACATGCCGCCGATGCAGCCTGGCTACATGTACCAAGGCTATCAGCCGCCGTATCCGCCGCCTGCGCAGCCTCCGGTCAATCCTGGATCGCAGGGCATCGGGCGAGATCTGAACGTTCAGCCGGTGCAGTATGCGAATCTGAATCCGATGGATACGGCTGCCGCCGGAAACACGAATCTCGACCTGCTGCTGGATATCCCGCTCAAGGTGACGGTTGAGCTTGGACGGACGAGCAAGTTGATCAAGGATATCCTTGAACTGTCCCAGGGCTCGATCATTGAACTGGACAAGCTGGCCGGTGAACCGGTGGACATCCTGGTTAACAACAAATTGATCGCGAAGGGCGAGGTTGTCGTCATCGATGAGAACTTCGGTGTTCGGGTGACAGACATTATCAGTCAACGTGATCGTATCATCAAGCTTCAATAATCATAGGAGGAAGACAGATTATGGGGAACAGAGTACTGGTAGTTGACGATGCTGCATTTATGCGGATGATGATCAAGGACATTCTGACGAAGAATGGTTATGAAGTGGTCGGTGAAGCCAATGACGGCTTGCAGGCGATCGAGAAGTACAAGGAGCTCTCTCCGGATCTCGTGACGATGGACATCACGATGCCGGAGATGGATGGCATCGCCGCGTTGAAGGAGATCAAGAAGATCGACGCCAATGCGAAGGTCATCATGTGCTCGGCGATGGGGCAGCAGGCCATGGTCATCGACGCCATCCAGGCCGGAGCCAAGGACTTCATCGTCAAACCGTTCCAGGCAGACCGGGTTATCGAGGCAATCAAGAAGACTCTGGGCTGATAATCCGCATAACATCGCGTGCAGCTGATATGCTGCACGCAGAGAAAGGATCGGCATAAGTGAGAGAACATTCAGGGAAGGGGCTGGCGGTTGTTGCCATATGCTTCATGTGGCTGATGGCTATGATCAGCCCGCTCGCAACACCGTATGCTCTGATGGACAATGCCGCTCAGGAAGATGAGTTGCCGCTTGGCAGCAATGTGAGCAGTTCTTCTGATTTATTCATCAGTTTGCTCAAATTGATCTTCGTTCTGATCCTGATCATCGCCCTGATCTACCTGCTGGTGAAGTTTATGGCCAGAAGGAATCAGAACCTGTTCGGCAAGCGACCGGTGAAAGTGCTCAGCGGAGTGCAGCTTGCGGCAGGCAAGTCGCTGCAGATTGTGGAGATCGGCGGAACTGTTTATGTGCTGGGAGTCGGAGAAGACGTCCGTTTGATAGACAAGATTACGGACAAGGAAACAGCCAGGGCGATCATGGAACAGTATCAGATTCAGGACTCCGGTGTCATGCCCTCGGTAATCAACAATTGGTTAACGAGGTTAAGGAATCGGGGGAATCATGAGCAAGATCACCTGCCTGGATCTTCGTTTCAGGATCTTCTCCGTGAGAGGCTCGGTCACGTCGAGGGGCAGCAGCAGAAGATCGATGAGCTATTAAGCGATTACGAACACGATGTGAAAGAGCGGTCGAAGCAATGATGAAAAAACATATTCCCTTATGGTTGTCGCTCATTTTCATCATCGGACTTCTCGTGCCGGTGGAGGCATTCGCCAGCGACATCATACCAGGCATCGATCTGGGGAACTCAAGCGATCCGGACAGTGTCTGGAACACCGTGACCATCGTACTCCTGATCACGATCCTGAGCGTGGCGCCAGCCATCCTGATCCTGATGACCTGCTTTACCCGCATCGTCATCGTACTGGGCTTTGTCAGAACAGCGCTTGCTACCCAGCAGATGCCGCCCAACCAGGTATTGATCGGACTTGCCTTGTTCATGACCTTGTTTGTGATGGCTCCAACGATCGTTGAAGTCAATGAGGTAGCCGTTCAGCCTTACCTGCAAGGCGATATCAGTCAGATGGAGGCGCTGGATCAAGCGGCCAAGCCTATCAAGCAGTTTATGATCAAACAGACGCGAGAGAAGGATCTGAAGCTTTTTCTCGATTACTCGGGTGCTGAGAGGCCGGCATCGGTTGATGATGTTCCGCTGACGGCCCTGATTCCCGCCTTTGCGATCAGTGAACTCAAGACAGCGTTCCAGATGGGCTTTATGATCTATATCCCTTTCCTCGTCATCGACATGGTGGTCGCCAGCGTCCTGATGGGTATGGGGATGATGATGTTGCCGCCGGTCATGATCTCCTTGCCATTCAAGATCTTGCTGTTCATTCTGGTAGACGGCTGGCATCTGGTAGTCAAGTCCTTGCTGCTCAGTTTTCATTAGAGATGGCTGCGAACGTCAGATCGTAAAGGGAGGGGAAGCCGATGAACGCCGAATTCATACTGGGAATCGCAGAACAAGCAGTATCCACCATCCTGAAAGTCATCGTGCCTGTTCTTGGAGTCGCGCTTGGCGTAGGGCTCATCGTCAGCATCCTCCAGGCTACCACGCAGATTCAGGAACAGACGCTCAGTTTCATCCCGAAGATACTGGCGGTGTTTCTGAGCCTGCTGTTCTTCGGGCCGTGGATCTTGTCTGTACTGGTCGACTTTGCGTACAGCATACTGAACAATTTACACCTCTACATTGGATGAGGTCGGAGCTATGAGCAGTTTACTCTTGCAGGCATTGCCAGGGTTTCTTCTGGTCTTTTGCCGGATCACTGCCTTTTTCGTGACAGCACCGCTGCTCTCAATGCGAGGCGTTCCTGCTCAATTCAGGATTGGCATCGCATTTTTCATGGCCCTGTTTACCTTTATGTCCCTCGATGCGGAGCTCATGGAGATCGATGCAGCCTATGTTCTGTTGGTCCTGCGAGAGGTTCTGATCGGCATCTTGCTTGGTTTTGTCGCTTACATGTTTTTTACCGTGGTCCAGATATCCGGCTCCTTCGTCGACATGCAGATGGGACTGGGAATCGCGAACGTCATCGATCCGATGACCGGCGCGCAGAGTCCGCTGATCGGCAACTTCAAGTTCATGCTGGCGATCTTGATGTTTCTGGCGCTCGACGGACATCATTATCTCTTGACCGCGATCATGAACAGTTACGATTGGGTGCCTCTGGACAATGCTTTTTTCACCCGAATCTATGAGGGCAGCATCTCGACCTTTCTGCTCAAGACGCTGACCACGATGTTCGTCCTTGCGTTTCAGCTGACTGCACCGATGATCGTGGCGTTGTTCCTCGTGGATGTAGGTCTCGGCATGCTCGCCCGTTCCGCGCCACAGTTCAATGTGTTCGTGCTGGGGCTGCCGATCAAGTCCATGATCGGCTTCATCCTTCTGCTTGTGATGGTGCCGGGCTTCATGTACCTGTTCCAGCAGCTGTTCAGCCAACTGTTCGACGCGATCGGGCAGATCTTGATTATCATCCAGGGATAGAATGGGGGCGGGGTGACGTAGGAATGCGCGAGTATCCATTGCAGCTCGATCTGCAATTGTTTGCGCAGGAGAAGACAGAGAAAGCAACTCCCCGCAAGAAACGGGAAGCACGCAACAAAGGCCAGGTAGCGAAAAGTTCGGAGCTGCCGGGGGCCTTGATCGTGTTTTTTACTTTTCTCGCGCTGAATACGCTTGGCGGACTGTACGAGGATCGTCTCTATTCCTTGTTTACGGTCACGTTCAATGAATATATGCGCTGGGATGTCACGCTGTCCAACATCAGCGTCATGTTCAGCCAATTGATCGTGCAGGGCTTCCTGTTCGTGGTGCCGATCTTCGCAATCGCGATGATCCTGGCCATACTCGGCAACTACATCCAGTTCGGCTTCCTGTTTACGACCCAGCCGCTCAAGATGAAGCTGAGCAAGCTGAACCCGATCCAGGGCTTCAAACAGCTCTTCTCGATGCGGTCGCTCGTCAACCTGATCAAGTCCCTCCTCAAGGTGACCATCATTGGATCGGTGGTATGGTCCAACCTGTGGGGTGCGAGGGACAAGCTGCTCAGCCTCTCGCTGCTTCCGCTCGAGGACGTGTTTCGCTTCGCGGGCGGGCTGACCACGAAGATCGGGGTGCAGATCGGCGCCGTGCTGGTCGTTCTGGCCATACTGGATTACATGTACCAGCGCTATGAATACAACAAGCAGCTGCGCATGACGAAGCAGGAGGTCAAGGACGAATTCAAGAAAACCGAGGGCGATCCGCTGGTCAAGGGTCGCATTCGCGAGAAGCAGCGGCGGATGGCCATGATGAGGATGATGCAGGAAGTGCCCAAGGCGGATGTGGTCATCACGAACCCGACGCACTATGCGGTTGCCCTGCAGTATGATGCCACGATCATGGAGGAGCCGAAGGTGATCGCCAAGGGTGTCGATTACGTCGCGCTCAAGATCCGGGAAGTGGCGCAGGCGCATGACATCATTATCATGGAGAATCGTCCGCTGGCAAGAGCGTTGTATGAACGGACGGAGATCGGACAGAGCATTCCGGTCGATCTGTTTCAGGCGGTCGCCGAGGTGCTCGCTTATGTATACAAGGTCAAAGGCAAACGTTAAACGTCGGATGCTGACTATTCGGACCGGAAGGGGATACGACGAAGGTGAAATTTCGCGATATTGGCATACTGGTAGGCGTCATCTGTATCGTCTTGATGCTGGTCATACCTTTGCCAACCTGGCTTCTGGACATTCTCTTTATCTTGAATATTACGATCGCGCTGATCATCCTGCTCGTCGGGATGAATACCCAGGACGCGCTGCAATTTTCCATCTTCCCTTCGCTTCTGCTCATTACGACCCTGTTCCGCCTGGCTCTTAACGTATCGTCCACGCGTCTCATCCTGTCCCAGGCAGATGCAGGTCAGGTCGTGGAAACCTTTGGCTCCTTTGTGGCAAAAGGGAATCTGGCCGTCGGTTTTGTCGTGTTCCTCATTCTCGTGATCGTCAACTTCATGGTGATCACGAAGGGGTCCGAACGCGTTGCGGAAGTCGGAGCGAGATTTACGCTCGATGCGATGCCGGGCAAGCAGATGAGCATCGATGCCGACCTGAACGCCGGACTCATCAATGAGCAGCAGGCCAAAGAACGGCGGCAGAAGATCGAACGTGAAGCGGATTTCTATGGCGCGATGGACGGTGCCAGCAAATTCGTCAAAGGGGACGCCATCGCCGGGATCCTCATCACCTTCATCAACCTGATCGGCGGCATCATCATCGGCGTCGTGATGAACGGCGATTCGTTCCCCGAGGCGCTGGATACGTACTCTATCCTGACCATCGGCGACGGCCTCGTCAGCCAGATACCGGCGCTGCTCATCTCGACTGCAGCCGGCCTGATCGTCACGCGCGCCGCTTCCGAGGAGAACATGTCCGCGGACATCGCGAAGCAGATGTTCGCCTATCCGAAGCTGCTGTACATCGTGGCCGGTACCCTGATCATGCTCAGCTTCACGCCGATCGGCTTCCTGACCACCTGGCCGATGGCGGCGCTCCTCGTCTACGCGGCCTGGCGCATGGACAAGACGATGAAGGAGAAGCAGGCGCAGGAGGTGCAGCAGGTCGAGGAGCAGATCGAGGAAGTGCGCAGCCCGGAGAGCGTCGTGAGCCTGCTGACGGTCGATCCGATCGAGTTCGAGTTCGGCTACGGCCTGATCCCGCTGGCGGACGCGCAGCAGGGCGGGGATCTGCTGGATCGGATCATCATGATCAGGCGGCAATTGGCGCTTGAGATCGGCATCCTCGTGCCGGTCATCCGCATTCGCGACAATATTCAACTAAAACCCAATGAATATGTCATTAAAATAAAAGGAAATACGGTGGCTCGTGGTGAATTATTACTTAATCACTATCTGGCGATGAGTCCGGGTTATGATGACGGCACGGTGACAGGCATCGAAACGGTGGAGCCGGCCTTTGGCCTACCGGCACTCTGGGTGGATGAGGCGATGAAGGAAAGGGCGGAGCTGTCCGGATACACCGTCGTGGATCCGCCATCGGTCGTCGCAACCCATCTTACCGAGACCATCAAGAAACATGCGCACGAACTGCTCGGTCGTCAGGAGACGAAGACGCTTGTCGAACATCTCAAGTCGACGAATCCGGCGCTTGTCGAGGAGCTTATCCCGAACGTGCTGTCCATAGGCGATGTTCAGAAGGTGCTGATCCGCCTCCTGAAGGAGAAGATCTCCATCCGCGATCTGGTCACTATCTTCGAGGCTCTGGCGGATTACGGAACCTATACGAAGGATCCGGACATCCTCACCGAATATGTAAGGCAAGCGTTGGCAAGACAGATCACGCAACAGTATTCACCAGGCAAGGATTCCATGAAGGTCATCACCATTGGTCCTGTGCTCGAGAGACGCATCTCGGAAGCTGTGCAACAAACCGAACAAGGCACCTACCTGGCGCTTGATCCGATGACTACGCAACAGATCTACCAACGGCTGTCAGATCAAGTGAAGCGAGTGCTTGAAAACGGCTATCAACCGATCATCCTCACTTCGCCGAGCATTCGGATGTACGTGCGGCAGATCGTCGATCGGACGATGCCCGACGTTCCGGTTCTTTCCTATAATGAATTGGAACCAAGCGTTGAAATTCAGAGTGTAGGGGTTGTGAACTTATGAGGGTAAAGCGCTATGTGGTCGATACATTGCCTGACGCGTTGAACAAGATCCGTCAGGAGCTCGGCAAGGATGCGGTGATCCTGAATACCAAACAGGTTAAGGTCGGCGGGATCCTCGGCCTGTTCGGGAAGAAGAAGGTCGAGGTCATCGCGGCGATCGATAACCAGTCCTCGGAGGCGGACAAACATCAGCAACCGGCAGGCGCGGTGGCAACGGCCACGCTGGACAGACCGGCCAGTTCACCGGTGGTCAGCGGCGCGGTGGCTGCGCAGGCTTATCGCAGCGTCAGCCAGCGACCCGCGCCAGCCGAGCCGTCTCCCGATCAGAGCCGACCAGCTCAGACGCCGCCGATCAAGGCTGAGGCAGCTGCTCCAGCCTCCGCGCCGCTAAGCGGTCCGATCTCGCCGGACGAGCAGGCCATCGACCGGTTCAAGCGCGCAGCAGCCCAGACGATCCAGCAGGCTGCGGCCAGACAACCGGCCAGACCTTCCGGCAGCGCGGCAGTGGGAGGCGATCTGGATCCGCGGGAGCTCCTGGAGGAGATCAAGGAGATGAAGGCTCTCGTCGCCAGGCTGACGGATGGGACCGCAACCGCAGCCGGCTCAGCGGCTCGTCCCGATCCTTTCGCCCCGGTGGAGCAGAGGCTGATCGCCCAGGGCGTGCTGCCTTCGGTCGCGGAGGAGCTGAAGCAACGGGCGCTCACCGCAGGCGGAGTGTCGCTGGAACGACTGGACGAAGATGCCGCTCGTTCCCTGATGGGGGAGCAGCTGCAACAGCTGTTTGCCCAAACCCCTGCTTCAGGCATCGCAGCTGACAGCCGCATCATTCAGTTTATCGGCCCAACTGGCGTAGGCAAGACAACGACGATCGCCAAGCTGGCGGCAGAGCAGGTGCTCAGGCGCAACCAGAAGGTCGGATTTATCACCTCCGATACGTATCGGATCGCTGCCATCGATCAACTCAAGACCTACGCGACGATCCTGAACGTTCCGGTGGAGGTCGTGTTCTCGCCGGATGAGATGACCGGAGCGCTGGAGAGGCTCAGCGATCGCAGCCTGATCTTCATGGATACGGCGGGCCGCAACTACCGTGATGCTACCAGCATCGCCTATCTGGACGGGCTCATCAGCAACCACGGAGAGAGCGAGACCTATCTGGTGCTCAGCCTCGTATCGAAATACGAAGACATTCGGGCCATCATCGAGAACTTCAGGCATGTCCGAATCGACAAGGTCCTGTGGACGAAGATGGATGAGACGACGAGCTACGGCTCGATCGTCAATGTGCTGCATGAATATGCCCTACCGCTCTCGTATGTGACGAATGGTCAGAATGTGCCCGATGACATCTCTATCTTGCAGCCGGAGAAGATTGTTCAACATCTGTTAGGAGAAGATGCGAATGGCTGACCAGGCACAAGGTTTGCGCGAACTGGTATCAGGTTATCAGCAATCGAGATCCAGACCGACACGCGTCATCACGGTTACCAGCGGCAAGGGCGGAGTCGGCAAGTCGAACTTCACGTTAAATTTTGCGTTGACCTTGCAAAGCCGTGGGTATAAAGTGTTGGTATTTGACGCCGATATCGGCCTGGCCAATATCGATGTGCTCCTGGGGGAATCACCCAGGTACAATCTCTATCATCTGTTAAAACGGGAAAAAACGATCTGGGACATCATTCATCGCAGTCAACACGGGCTGTTGTTCATTGCCGGAGGATCGGGGTTCAATGATCTGATTCGCCTGAAGGAAGAAGAGCTGGAATATTTCGTGTCAGAAGTCAACAAGCTGAGCGGTCATGTGGATTACATCCTGTTCGATACCGGAGCCGGACTGTCCAAGGAAACGCTCAAGTTCATCGTAGCGGCCGATGAAGCGATTGTCGTTACGACCCCGGAACCAACGTCGATTACCGACGCTTATGCGATCATCAAGATGGTCCACAACATGCAGTACAACGTCAACTTTCGGCTCGTCATCAACCGTGTATCGGAACGCCGTGAAGGCAAGCAGACAGCAGACAAGATCACCATGGTGGCCAAGCAGTTTCTCGACCTTGATATCCCGACATTGGGTTATGTATATGATGACACCCACGTATCCAAGGCGGTCAAGCGTCAGGTGCCATTCTCGCTCGCTTATCCGAACAGCCCGGCCAGCAGGGCGATTCACGAGCTCGTGGACGGCTATCTGGCAGAGCGGCCAATGTCAGGCGATCGAGGGAGCGGCATCAGATCCTTCCTGTCGAGGATGATCAAGCTGATTCAGTGAACGATTGGCAAGTATGACTTCAGGGAGTGAACGGCGATGACCCGACACAAAGTGCTCGTGGTTGATGATTCTGCTTTTATGCGCAAGCTGATCACCGACATGATCGCAGAAGATCCCGGATTCGAGATCGTCGATTCGGCCAGGAATGGCCAGGAGGCGGTCGACAAGACGATTCGTTTGAGGCCGGATGTGATCACGATGGACGTCGAGATGCCGGTCAAGAATGGCATCGACGCGCTTCGCGAGATCATGACCATATGCCCGACGCCGGTCATCATGCTCAGCAGCCTGACAGACGCTGGCAACGAGCTGACGATTCGGGCGCTCGAGATTGGCGCGGTTGATTTCGTGAAGAAGCCATCAGGAAGCATATCCGTTGATTTATATAAAGTCAAGGACCGGCTGATGGAGAAGCTTCGCGTGGCGTTGCAAGCGAAGCTGCAGCCCAGGCAGGAGGTTCAGACCGGGAGCCTGGCCAGGCCGATTGCTCCTCCGCTGGTGAAAGCAGAGAGAAGCGGTCAGTTCCGCCATCTGGTGGCGATAGGCACGTCGACAGGGGGACCGAAGGCTCTGCAGCGCGTGCTGCCCGCATTGCCGAAGCATTTTCCTGCACCGATCCTCATCGTTCAGCACATGCCTCCGAACTTTACCAGATCGCTCGCTGGACGACTTGACGTGCTGTCGCAGATCCGCGTGGTGGAAGCGGAGCAGGACATGCCGGTGGAATCCGGCACCGCCTACATCGCGCCAGGCGGCTGGCACATGGGCTTGCACCGCACGCCCGGCCATCAATACCTGATCCGTCTGAGCCAGGATGAACCGCGCAACGGTCACAGGCCATCGGTGGATTACCTGTTCGAGTCCTTGTACGAGCGGACAGAGCTGATGCGGCATCTGGTTCTCATGACGGGGATGGGCGGTGATGGAGCACACGCGATGAAGCATCTTCGCGATTCCGGCGTGCAAACGACGATCGCTGAAGCAGAGGAAACCTGCGTCGTATTCGGCATGCCGAAGGTGGCGATCGAGCTGCAAGCCGCAAGTGATGTGTTGCCGCTCCACGAGATTCCGCGCAAGTTGATTGAGGTAGTTCGTTAAGGCTTTAGCAACAGAAGCTCACCAGGAGGTGTATGGTAATGGAGTCCAATCAGTATTTATCAATGTTTATTGATGAGTCGAAAGAGCATCTGCAAGCATTGAACGACAATTTGCTGGAATTGGAGAACAGCCCGTCGGATCTCGGCATCGTACAGAATATCTTCCGTTCCGCGCATACGCTGAAAGGAATGGCAGCGACGATGGGGTTCGAGGATCTGGCCAACCTGACGCATGAGATGGAGAATGTCCTCGATCTGGTCCGCAATAACAAGCTGAGCATGAACGAGAACATCTTCGACATGTTGTTCAAAAGCCTCGACGCGCTGGATGCGATGGTCAACGATATCGTCGAGGGCGGCAGCGGCAAGCTGGATGTTCAGCACATCGTCGCCGGCCTGAAGGCGATCGTGAGCGGCGACAGCGCCGCACCGGCCAGTTCCGCGGCGAAGCAGGCTTCTTCGGCACCCATTCTGTCTGGCGGTCTGGACCAGTACCAGTTGTCGATCGTGGAGCAATCCCTGCAGTCCGGCTTCCAGGTGTTCGTGATTCGCGTCAGATTGCGTGAGGATTGCGTGCTGAAGGCGGCCAGAGCCTACATGGTCTTCGATGCCCTGGAGCGCAACGGCGAGATCGCCAAGTCCGAGCCTTCGGTGCAGGACATTGAGCAGGAGAAGTTTGACAGGGAGTTCACGGTTTACTACATAACGAAGCTGGATGGCCAATCGGTCGAACATATGATTCAGGATATCTCGGAGATCGACAGCGTCACCCTGCAGCAGATCCACGCAGATGCTCTCGCTCAGATGCGGGACCGTACATCCTACGCCAAGGACAGCCAGCCGGGATCAGACGCGAAACGGGAAGCGGCCCGGACGGCCTCCGGGGCGAACGGACAGGCAGGCGCCCAGGGAGGGAGCCATGCGAAGCAACAGTCCGGAAGCCGCACGATCCGCGTCGATATCGAGCGGCTGGATACGCTGATGAATCTGTTCAGCGAGCTGCTCATCGATCGCGTCAGGCTGGAGCAGCTGGCCAGTGAGCTGCAGAAGCAAGAGCTGACGGAGACGGTGGAGCATATGTCCAGGGTCAGCAGCGATCTGCAGAACATCGTCCTGAAGCTGCGCATGATGCCGGTGGAGACGGTGTTTAACCGATTCCCGCGGATGGTGCGCGACCTCGCCAAGTCGTTGAACAAGAAGGTCGAGCTCATCGTGACCGGCGCCGAAACCGAGCTTGACCGCACCGTGATCGACGAGATCGGCGATCCGCTTGTTCACCTGCTGCGCAACGCGCTGGACCATGGGCTGGAGGATACGCCGGGACGCATCGCGGCCGGCAAGCCGGAGACGGGCAACCTATACCTTCGCGCCTATCAGAGCGGCAATCATGTGTTTATCGAGATCGAGGACGACGGACGCGGCATCAATCGGGACAAGGTGCTGAACAAGGCGATCGAACGCGGCATCGTGAAAAGCGAAGATGCGGATCGGCTGTCCGATCATGATGTCTTCCAGCTGTTGTTCGCCTCCGGTTTCAGCACGGCGGAAGTCGTCTCCGACATCTCGGGACGCGGCGTCGGGCTGGACGTGGTGCGCTCGAAGATCGCCTCGCTGGGCGGAGCGGTTTCGGTCGAATCCGTCCTTGGACAGGGGACGAAGTTTACCGTCCAGCTGCCGCTCACCCTGTCGATCATCACCGCGATGCTGATCAGACTTGGCAGCGAGAAATATGCTATCCCGATCAGCTCGATCGTCGAGACGACGCTCATCACGAAGGAGGATATCCGGAACGTGCAGGGCATGTCGATGATCCGCTTCCGCGACAACATCATCCCGCTCGTCAACCTCGCCCAGGTGCTTGAGGTGCCGGATCACTTGCTCGACGACAGCGGCGAGATGAATGTCGTCATCGTTCATAAGGGAGAGAAGCTGGCTGCGCTCCTGACGGATGAATTCATCGGCCAGCAGGAGATCGTGCTGAAGACGCTTGGCGATTATCTGAACAGGCTGTTCGCCATCTCGGGAGCGACGATTCTTGGCGACGGTCAGGTGGCCTTGATCCTGGATACGAATGCGTTGATCAAATAACAGGGAGGTAAGCATCATGGGAGCAGAATTGAAATTGGTCGTATTTTCACTGGGCAATGAAGAGTATGGGGTTGAGGTTGACAAGGTCCAGACGATCGAGCGGATGATGCCGCTCACGCGCGTTCCGAAAACGCCGGTTTTTGTCAAGGGCGTGATCAATCTCCGCGGCGTCGTGGTACCGGTCATCGACCTGAGGGAGCGTTTCGGACTTACAGCTGGCGAGTACACCGACAACACCAGGATCATCATCGTCAGGCAGCAATCGATTGAGGTGGGCATGATCGTCGATTCCGCCAATGACGTGGTGGATGTCGATGAGGATCAGATCGAGGCTCCGCCTGAGGTGGTCGGCGGCATACGCGCCAAGTATCTGCGCGGCATCGCGAAGCTGGAAGACCGGTTGCTCGTCCTCTTCAATCTCCAGGAAGTGTTGAACAAGGATGAGATCATTCAGTTGGAACAGTTGGGAGAGTAAAAGGTGGGGCAATTTCAGATAGCGGACTATCAGATGGATGTGCTGAAGGAGATCGGCAACATCGGCGCCGGCCATGCGGCGACCGCCCTCTCCAAGCTGCTGGACAAGCCGGTTGACATGAAGGTGCCCAGCGCCAGGCTGGTGCCCTTCGATCAGATCACGGAAAGCCTTGGAGGCGAGGAGCAGGTTGTCATCGCCGTATTCCTGCGGGTGACAGGCGAAGTGCCTGGCAATATGTTCTTCATCTTTACCCTGGAATCCTCGAGGAAGCTGCTGAACAGACTAATCGGTATGGACATCGGAGCAGAAGGCTTCACCGAGCTGGAGATGAGCGCCTTGTCCGAGATCGGCAACATCCTGGCCGGTTCTTATCTGACCTCGTTATCTGATTTTATCCATCTGAATCTGCAGCCGACCGTGCCATCCCTCGCGATCGATATGGCTGGTGCCATCCTGAGCTATGGCATGCTCCAGTATGGCCCGATGGGCGATCAGGCCCTGCTCATCGATACGACGTTCATGGAAGGAAACGACGAAGTGGAAGGTTACTTCTTCCTGATCCCGGATCCGGAGTCGATCGAGAGAATATTTCATGCGTTGGGAGTGCCGCCTTTATGATCACCGATGATATTCCTATAATAAAGGTCGGCATGGCGGATATGAATGCCATACAGGCACCCGGGGTGCTCAAGACGTCAGGACTCGGTTCCTGTATCGGCCTGTCCTTGTATGATCCCGTGAACAAGATCGGGGGATTGGCCCACATCATGCTGCCTTCCTCGGACATCGCCAGAGACCAGTCCTACCACCTGGCGAAGTTTGCCGATACAGCGATCCCGGCCCTGATCGAACAGATGGAGAGGCTTGGAGCGAGGAAGTCCTGCCTGCAGGCGAAGATGGCCGGAGGCGCCCAGATGTTCGTACTGGCCAGCAGCGAGATGATGCGCATCGGTCCGCGCAATATCGAACGTTGCAAGGAGATGCTGAGTGAGTATACGATACCGCTCATCGCGGAGGATACTGGGGGGAATTATGGTCGGACGGTTGAGCTGAACTGTTCGAATGGCGTATTCGTGATCAGAAGCGTACAGAATGGAGTCAAGCAGATATGATCGGCTCTTATGTGTGGAATTTGATCATCGGCGGATTGTCCGGGCTGATGGCATTCGCTCTTGCTTACGTCAATGCCAATACATTCGTCACCTCTCTGGTTCGCGGTTTGATCAGCTTCGCTGTGATGTTCCTGCTTACATACCTGTTTCGTTGGCTGCTCGCTTTGATCATCCAGGACACCATGAAAGAAGGAGACAGCGCCGGGGGAGTGCCGACGGGGACGAACATTGACCTGAAGACGCCGGAAGATGATGTCTTGCTGACGGACCTTCTGGGCACACCTCCGCCGCAAGAGATCAACAAGTCAGCTCAAGAGCCAGCGCACGAAGGGAAGAGACAGACATTTGAGCCTTTCGCGCCGCCTCGCATCAAACGGGTGGAACAGAGCGGTGAGCTGGCTGCCTCGGATCCTGCACTTGCAGCCAAAGCTGTGCGACGATTGACTGAAGATTAAGGATGATTGAGGATTATGAAGAAATCGTCTCTCGCCAATATCGAAATATGGGAACAATGGAAACAGACCCGCTCGCCGGAAGCGAAGAACCGGTTGGTAGAGGCCTATCTGCCATTGGTTGAGTACGTTTCATCGCGGCTGTCGATCGGTTTGCCCAATAATGTTGCCAAGGAAGATCTGGTCAGTTACGGGATCATGGGCTTGATCGACGCGATTGAGAAGTTCGACATGGAACGCGGCCTGCAGTTTGAAACGTATGCGTCCTGGCGGATCAGGGGAGCTATCCTGGATGCGCTGCGCCAGGGCGACTGGGTGCCGCGATCCGTGCGCGAGAAAGCCAAACGCATCGAGGAAGCCTACGGCGTGCTGGAACAGCGACATCTGCGATCCGTGACGGATGAGGAAGTGAGTGAGTACCTGAATGTCACGCCTGAGGAGTTCCGCCAGATGCTTCTGGATGTATCGGTGACGACGATCTTCTCGCTGGAGGATCCGATCAAGGACGAAGAAGCGGAGACGAGGCTGAATACACTGGTCGATGACAAGGCGCTCAAGCCGGAGTCGACCATTCATCGGCAATACCTGAAGGAGATGCTCAGCAAGGCGATCGGAAGGCTGACCGACAAGGAGCGTACGGTCGTATCGCTGTTCTACTATGAGGAGCTTTCGCTCAGCGAGATCGCAGAAGTGATGTCTCTGTCGCCTTCGCGCATCTCGCAATTGCATTCCAAGGCATTGCTCAGGCTGAAGGGTGTTCTGAGCAGCAGCAAGTCTCAATTAATGGTTGAGTGATTGGGGGGGAGCAGGATGGCCAATGAAAATCCATCAGGCATTCATGCGATTGCGGTTACGATATCGGAAGACAAGCTTTCGGCTTACATGTCGTATCTGTCCAGCGAGGTGAACGAACCGTTCACCTTGGAACAGCTTCGTCATGTTCTCCAGGTGCACGGTGTCAAATATGGCGTGATGGAGCAAGAGTTGATGAAATTCGCCGCTGATCCTCGCCAATATGCCACTCGGCCCTTGCTGATCGCCCAGGGCCAAGCTCCTCAGCCTGGCAAGAACGGCTACATTCACTTCTTGTACCAGCCGGATCATGAATCGCCCAGACCGCAGGTTCTGGACAATGGCAAAGTCGATTTCCGGGAGATCAATCGAATCAGCAATGTCAAAAAAGGTCAAGTCATCGCAGAACGCATCCCGGCACAGGAAGGTCAGCCGGGTATTGCTGTTACTGGAGATCCGCTGCCGGCACCCAAGGTCAGGGAAGCGATCTGGAAGATGGGCAAGAACGTGGTGCTGGATGATGAGAAGCTGCGGATGTATGCCGTGATCGACGGCATGGTCACCTTCACCGACAAGGACAAGGTGAACGTGTTCCCGGTATTTGAGGTCAATGGCGATGTCGATTATCGCACCGGCAACATCCACTTCGTCGGCAACGTGGTCGTTCGGGGCAACGTCATGACCGGCTTCGTGGTCAGGGCCGAAGGCGACATCCGCATCACCGGAAGCGTGGAAGCGGCAGAGGTTACGGCTTCGGGATCGATCGACATTATGGAAGGCATCGTCGGCCGGGGCAAAGGCATCGTCAAGGCCGGGAAATCGGTCAAGTGCTCATTTATCCTCGATGGCAACGTGGAGGCCGGGGAAAACGTGGTCGTCGGACAGAGCATCATGCATTCCAACGTGCGCGCCAGCAAGAGCGTGATCTGCGCAGGCGCGAAAGGCCTGATCGTCGGAGGCTCCGTGCAGGCGGGGGAATCCATCGTCGCCAGAACGGTCGGCAATATGACCCATACGCCGACCTCACTGGAGGTAGGCGTACTGCCCAAGGAGCGCAACGAATTGGCGGAACTGAGCAAGGAGCTGAAAGCGATCAAGGACAACCTGACCAAAACGGAAAGCGCGCTCAAGATTCTGGAACCGCTGGCAAAGGCCAATCAGCTGTCGCCTGACAGAAAGGTCATGCTGGACAAGTTCCGTCTGACCAAGCAGCAGCTTCAGGCCAGGGAAGCGGAGATCGTCGAACGCATCGAGGAACTTGAAGACATCTTCGAGATGGTGGAGCAGGCCAAAGTGGAAGTGAAAGGCTCGATCTATGGGGGTTCGCGCATCGTCATCGGGCGCTTCACCAGATTTATCAAGGACACTCTCAATCAGGTCGTGTTCCGTTATGAGAATGGCGAGATTACCATGCAGCCGATGCTCTGATGGAAAGAGGGAGATACGATGACGCTGAGAGCAATTGAGATGCAGATCGCGCTGCCGCGTACGACGGAAGCAGCCCATGTTCAGAATCAGTTGTCCCAGAAGCCGGTCCTGGACCAGTCCATGCTGGCCCAGGAAAACCTGAAGCAGGCGGAGCAACAGCAGAAACGCGCCAATGAAGTGGACAAGGCTTCGACGATGCTGATCAAGGAAGACGATGCCAGGCGCGAGCAGGAGAGCAAGCGCCGACAAGGCGGGGCCCGCAAGGCGCAAGGCAAGCAGGCTTCTGACGTAACAGGCGCGAAGTTGCCCGATCATCCTTACAAAGGGCGGCATATTGATCTGACATTATAGATCGGGAGGTGCCCCGATGAGTGGGTGGCATATCGTCGCTCTGCTCGGCTGTGTGATCATCGTATATGCCTGGATATTCAGGAAGAAGCCGGATGGGCAGGATCCTTCGGCGATGATGGCCGAGGTGGAGGAGATCCTGGATCAATTCGTGGCGGAGATCACCGAGCGCAATGACAGGCTGATCGATCAGCTCGCCAGACTGAAGCAGGAGCACGCAGAAGAGCGCAAGGGCTGGATGGCGCGGCTGGAGCAGCTGGAGAGCAGGATCGCCGAGCTGGAGCAACGGGCGATATCCGCACCCGGCAAGCCATCTGACGCCGGGGAGCATGCCCCGGACACGATCCATCAGCGGTACAGGGAGCTCATCGAGCTGAAGCGCCGCGGACTGACGGAGGATCAGATCGTGAAGCAGACGGGCATGAACCACGGCGAGGTCAAGTTCATCCTCCAGTTGGCGTCACGGGAGGAGAAACGTCGATGAACAGAAAATCCATCTACTGGATCGGACTGGGAAGCGGCCTGATCATCGGCGCGATGCTCGTTCAGCTTTTGTCGCTGGGCGCGGAAGAGCCGGCGATGGACCTGCCCGCAATCGAGGAAGCCGCCGCCCGGCACGGGTATCGGCTGGTCAGGGATGATGAGAGCGCGTGGATCGTGGAAGAGAAGATCGTTCGTTCATTCTATATCCCTGAGGGCATGTCCGATGAGGCCGTTGCCGATTGGCTGGCAGCTTCGGGGCTCATCGACAGTCGGGAAGATTTCCTGGCTGAACTTGCCTTAAGGCCTGAGCCGTCGATCCTTCCCGGCTATTATGAATTTGCGGAACCGGTCGGTCTGGCTGAACTGGTCGAGCAGCTCACAACCCGGAGCTCGGAAGGATAGAGCGGCGATGAATTTGTTGCATATGAGTTGATGATTATGGTATATTAATTGACGGTGTTGAGAACACACGCCTTGTGAATCCGTCCAGCGGTGCTTCCCGCAGGAAGTTCTGGACGGAGATGACACAGGCGGAGGGCTGCACATAAAACCATTTTACAAGGAGGTGTGTGAGGATGGCAGTTATTTCCATGAAGCAGCTGCTGGAGGCTGGTGTGCATTTCGGACACCAAACCCGCCGCTGGAATCCGAAAATGGAAAAGTACATCTTCACCGAACGAAACGGGATCTATATCATCGATCTCCAGAAGACTGTCAAGAAAGTGGAAGAAGCCTACAACTTCGTAAAGTCTGTAGCAGAGACAGGCGGTACGATCCTGTTCGTGGGCACCAAGAAACAAGCGCAAGATTCGGTTAAGGAAGAAGCCGAACGCTGCGGCATGTACTGGATCAACCAACGCTGGCTCGGCGGCACGCTGACCAACTTCCAGACGATCCAGAAGCGCATCGCCCGCCTGCATGAACTGGAAAGAATGCAAGAGGACGGCACGTTCGATCTTCTGCCGAAGAAGGAAGTCATCATCCTGCGCAAGGAGCAGGAGCGTCTGGAGAAGTTCCTTGGCGGCATCAAGCACATGAAGCAATTGCCGGATGCGCTGTTCGTCATCGATCCGCGCAAGGAGCGCATTGCTGTCGCTGAAGCCCGCAAGCTGGGCATCCCGATCGTCGGTATCGTGGACACGAACTGCGATCCGGATGAGATCGACTATGTCATCCCGGGTAACGACGACGCGATCCGTGCGGTGAAGTTGCTCACGTCGAAGATGGCGGATGCCGTGATCGAAGCTCGTCAGGGCGAAGAAACGACCGCTTGAGAGACTTGTCTGACTAATTCATAAGCAGGCACATGAAAGGGTGGTTTGAAGGTTCATACCTATCACCGCCCTTTTTTTGGCGGGTGTGACGGCATGAGGAGTCGCGGTTCGTCCATCTGCGTATGTATACTGAACAGGATCTAACTATAAGGAGGCTGTATACGATGGCAGTTACTGCAGCTCAGGTGAAAGAGCTACGTGAGAAAACAGGAGCTGGAATGCTCGATTGCAAGAAGGCGCTGGAGGAAGCAGGCGGCGATATGACCAGAGCGGCGGAGATTCTCCGCGAGAAGGGCTTGGCTGCTGCAGCCAGCAAGGCGGGCCGCGCCGCAACAGAAGGCCTGGTGGAATCGTATATCCACGGTGAGGGCAGGATCGGCGTGCTGGTCGAAGTCAACTGCGAGACCGACTTCGTGGCCAAGACGGATAACTTCAGAAGATTCGTGCGCGACATCGCGATGCAGATCGCCGCTGCCGCTCCAAAATATGTGAACAAGGAAGATGTGCCGGAGGAAGAGCTGAACAAGGAACGCGAGATCCTGCGCGCACAAGCGTTGAACGAAGGCAAGCCGGAGAAGATCGTCGACAAGATGGTCGAAGGGCGCCTCGCCAAATATTACAGCGAAGTTTGCCTGATGGAACAGCAGTTCATCAAGGATCCGGATCAGACGGTTGCGCAGCTGCTGAACTCGATGATCGCGCAGATCGGCGAGAACATCTCGATCCGTCGCTTCGTTCGCTTCGAGCTGGGTGAAGGCTTGGAGAAGAAGCAGGACAATTTCGTGGAAGAAGTTATGGCACAAGTGAATAAATAAGCTTGTCTGAGAATGGAACACCCATGTGTTCCTTTCTTTATAAAGGAAGCAATCCAACATGAGCGGTGTGAAACCTTCGAGAACGTCAAGCGTCTAGAGAAACGGAGGTATATACGGAAGTGGGTCAGAAACCTGTCTACAAGAGAGTGGTCTTGAAACTGAGCGGCGAAGCCCTGTCCGGACAACAGGGATACGGGATCGAGGCGCAGGTGATCTCCTCGATAGCCGAGCAGATCAAAGAGGTTGTGGAGCTGAATGTGGAAGTGGCGGTCGTCGTGGGCGGCGGCAACATCTGGCGCGGCATCGCGGGCAGCGAGAAGGGAATCGATCGCGCCACCGCGGACTACATGGGCATGCTGGCGACGGTGATGAACTCGCTGGCTTTGCAGGACGCGCTTGAGAAGATCGGCGTGCCGACCAGAGTTCAGACATCGATCGCCATGCAGCAGATCGCCGAGCCATACATCCGACGCCGGGCGATTCGCCACCTGGAGAAGGGCCGGGTCGTTATCTTCGCCAGCGGCACGGGCAATCCGTACTTCTCAACGGACACGACCGCGGCGCTCCGCGCGGCCGAGATCGAAGCGGAAGTCATCCTGATGGCGAAGAACAAGGTGGATGGCGTCTACTCAGCGGATCCATTCAAGTATGAAAATGCGGAGAAATACGAGGAACTCACCTATCTCGATGTTCTGAACAAGGGACTGGGCGTGATGGACTCGACGGCATCCTCGCTCTGCATGGATAACAATATCCCGCTCATCGTGTTCTCCATCACGGAGAAAGGCAATATTCGAAGGGCGGTTCTGGGTGAAAAAATCGGAACGATCGTAAAGGGGAGTGTTGACTAATGCCACAAACCGTTTTGCAGAATGCAAAGGATCGCATGGAAAAAGCTGTCGCTGCGCTCAAAAAGGAATTGTCCTCCCTGCGCGCGGGACGCGCAACGCCGGCGCTGCTCGACCGCATCCAGGCGGATTATTACGGTAGCCCGACTCCGATCAATCAAATGGCAAGCATCACCACACCTGATCCAAGAACGCTCTTGATCCAGCCATGGGACAGGAGCGCGATCAACGAGATCGAGAAGGCGATCATGAAGTCGGATCTGGGACTGACGCCGGCTAACGACGGCCAGGTCATCCGCATCGTGATTCCGCAGCTTACGGAAGAGCGCCGCAACGAGCTGGTCAAGCTGACCAGGAAATACGGCGAAGAGTCCAAGGTTGCGGTGCGCAACATTCGCCGCGATGCCAACGACGAGATCAAGAAGCTGGAGAAGGGCACGATCTCCGAGGACGAATCGCGCAGATATCAGGATGAGATCCAGAAGATGACCGACAAATACATCGCAGAAATCGACAAGGTGCTGGCGGCCAAAGAGAAGGAGATCATGGAGATCTAGAAACGGCTTCCTGGACCTCTTGAGGAGCCATATCACGCACGACAGCAACCTAGGTGGGGGAAGGATCAATGCTCGATTGGATCAAAAAAAGCCATTCAGGCGAAGTTCAACAAACATCCGTGTCTCCCGACAATATTCCCAGGCATGTGGCCATCATCATGGATGGCAACGGAAGATGGGCGAAGCAGCGCGGATTGCCCAGGGTTGCCGGTCACCATTCCGGCATGAAAACGGTGAAGAACATCACCCTTGCTGCCAACGAGCTTGGTATACGCATCCTGACCATGTATGCTTTCTCGACGGAGAACTGGAAGCGTCCGAAGGATGAGGTCGACTACCTCATGCGTCTGCCGCAGGAGTTTCTGTCGCTGGAACTGGATGAGCTGATCGCCAACAACGTTCAGGTGCGCATGATGGGCTGGCGCGATGACCTGCCGCCGCATACGCTCCAGGCGGTCGAGACCGCGGTGGAGAAAACCAGGCACAACACCGGACTCGTCCTTAACTTCGCACTGAATTACGGCAGCCGACGGGAGATCATCGAGGCGGTGAGACAACTGGCCGCCGAGGTGCGGGATGGCCATCTTCGCGCCGAGGACATCGATGATGCGGTCCTGTCCGGGCGCCTTCTCTCGAGCGATCTGCCTGATCCCGATCTCCTGATCAGGACGAGCGGCGAGATTCGCATCAGCAACTTCATGCTGTGGCAATGCGCTTATACGGAATTTGTCTTCACAGATGTCTATTGGCCTGCATTTACCAAGGAACATTTCTACGAGGCTATCAGGACCTATCAACAACGGGTCCGCAGATACGGCGGACTGATGACGTAGCCGGCGCGGCTCAAGTCATGACGGTTAGCCGGACGAGCTTCTGTTACCTCTCATAAAATGGGGGATATCGTTTGAAACAGAGAATCATTACCGGCGTCGCTGCCGCAGCTCTATTCATCGGCTTGCTGTATTGGGGCGGTTACGCGTACGGGCTGTTGATCGCACTGATGGCGGTGGTCGGCTTTCATGAATACGCCAGATTGAACCATATTGCCGGCCCTGGCAGCGGACGCTTCGTCGGTTATCTGGCTGTGCTGGGCATCGTCATTCCATTCGAGCTGATGATCCCGAACTTTCCTGTCACCCATGAGCAATTTCTGTGGTGTACCATGCTGATCTTGCTTACGCTCACGGTCTTCGCGAAGGACAGAACCAATCTGCGTCAGGCTGCGATCGTGCTGACCGGCGTCGTATACATAGGTTACGGCTTCCACTATATGATCGTAACCCGCTTGATGCCAGAGGATGGTCTCCTCTGGTCATTGTTCATATTCGGATGCATCTGGTTGACCGATTCCGGCGCCTATTTCTCCGGGATGCTGTTCGGCCGCCATCATCTGGCGCCGCAGATCAGCCCGAAGAAAACCGTGGAAGGCGCTATCGGCGGCGTTCTCGTCGCCTTGCTGTTCGCCGCGATCTTCGCCTTGCTCACTCCGGAGTGGATCAGCCTGGGACGCGCGCTGGCGCTGGCTGCTGTGATCGCCGTGGTGGGTCAGATCGGAGATCTGATCCAGAGCGCATACAAGCGCATGCAGGGTGTGAAGGATTCCGGCTCGATCCTGCCGGGGCATGGTGGCATTCTTGACCGTACGGACAGCTGGCTGGTGGTCTTCCCGGCGATTCATCTGCTGGGATTGCTGTAAGCCGCTCTTCACGACTGGGGAGGACAAGCATGATGAAACGTATCGCGATATTGGGATCGACCGGTTCGATCGGCACGCAGACGCTGGATGTCATCGCCAATCACCCGGACCGTTTCGAGGTCGTGGGGCTGGCAGCCGGCTGGAATACCGGCTTGATCCTCGAACAGATCCGCAGGTTTCGGCCGCGCATCGTATCCGTCGCCGATGAGGCAGCGGCGAGAGAGCTGAAGGACCAGGCTGGCGCCGAGGTTCAGATCGTGCATGGCGATGAGGGACTCATCCAGGTGGCGGCCCATTCCGGAGCGGATATGCTCGTGACGGCCATCGTCGGCAGCCGGGGACTGGCTCCCACGCTGGCCGCGATCGAAGCAGGGGTGGCGATCGGGCTGGCCAACAAGGAAACCCTGGTCAGCGCCGGCCATCTCATCATGGACGCGGCCAGGCGATGCGGCGTGCCGATCATACCGATCGACAGCGAGCATTCGGCGATCTTCCAATGCCTGAACGGGGAGGATCGCGGGCAGGTGAGCAGGATCATCCTGACCGCATCCGGCGGCTCCTTCCGCGACAAGCAGCGCAGCGAGCTGGCGAACGTGACGGTGGAGGAGGCGCTGCGCCACCCGAACTGGTCGATGGGCGCGAAGATTACGATCGACTCCGCCACGATGGTGAACAAGGGGTTGGAGGTCATCGAGGCGCATTGGCTGTTCGGGCTTGATTATGATCGGATCGATGTCGTCATTCATCCGGAGAGCATCATCCATTCGATGGTGGAGTATGCCGACACGAGCATCATCGCCCAGCTCGGCAATCCGGATATGCGCGTTCCGATCCAGTACGCGCTCACCTATCCCGACCGGATCCCCGGACCGTCCCGCCCGCTTGATCTGGTGCGCGCCGGCGCCCTGCATTTCCGTCCGATGGATACGGAGCGCTACCCGAGCGTACGCATGGCTTATGAAGCGGGGCGATGTGGAGGGACGATGCCGACGGTGTTCAACGCGGCCAACGAGGTGGCGGTGGAGCGCTTCTTGCGCGGCGACATCCGGTTCCTGCAGATCGAGGAGATCATCGCAAGCGTGATGGAGCAGCATCAGGTCACGGGTCATCCCGGGCTTGAGGAGATTCTGGCTGCGGACAGCTGGGCCAAAGAAAGGGCTTCTCGCATGTTTCGCGCTTAGACGAACAAGCGGCAAGCGATGTGTCGATGGGCCGGTTCTCTTGAATAAATGTTGTGAATAATGTTAATCTAAGTACAACATCAGTGTTGTCCGGTCTCGGCCCAAAAGGAGGCTTCCGCGCTGTGAACCTGTTAACGACGATACTTTATACGATATTGGTATTCTTTGTGATCATCGGCATCCATGAATGGGGTCATATGTTTTTTGCCAAGCGGGCGGGCATTCTCGTAAGAGAGTTCGCCATCGGCTTCGGACCGAAGCTGCTGTCCTTCAAGAAGGGCGAAACTCGCTATGCTTTCCGTCTGCTTCCCTTCGGCGGTTTCGCGCGAATGGCGGGAGAAGATCCCGAGCTCGTGCAGATCAATCCGGGCCAGACGATCGCTGTCCGCCTGAAGGATGGCATCGTGACCCATCTGTATCTCGATCAGCTGGATCGCTATTCTCATCTGACCAGAGGTGAGGTCAGCAAGCTGGATCTGGAGAAGGATCTGTATGTCACCCTGGAGCTCGACGGTCAGACGACCCGCTATCCGTTAGATCCGAAGGCGATGATCGTCGCACGCGGGCAGGAAACGCAGATCGCGCCGCTCGATCGGCAGTTCTCCAGCAAGAGCGTCGGCCAGCGGGCGATGGCGATCTTCGGCGGTCCGCTCATGAACTTCGTGCTGGCGGTCGCGCTGTTCGCCGCATATGTGTTTATGTCCGGCATTCCTGTGAAGGAGACCGGTCATCTGCTCATCACGGAAGTGGTGGAAGGCTCTCCCGCGGCAGCGGGCGGTGTGCAGGCCGGGGATGAGGTCTGGGCGATCAACGGAGAGCGCATCCGGGGCGACAGCGACAAGCTGAGCAGCCTGATCGCCGCCTCCGCAGACCAGCCGATGACATGGCAGGTGAAGAGAGGCGATGACATCGTCGATCTATCGGTGACACCTCAGGCCAGCGAAGACGGCACGGCCAAGGTGGGCATCTACATGTCCGTCCGCTATGAGGAGTTCCGTCAGCCCACGTTGGCGGAAGCGGCCAGGGGCACCTGGCATCAGATCACTTACTGGACGGATCAGATCTTCGTCGGACTGAAAAAGCTCGTCATGCTGCAGGTGAAGCTGCAGGACCTCGGCGGTCCGGTGGATATCGCCCGCACCACGGGAGAAGCCGCGGAGGCAGGGCTGGCGACCCTGGTGCTGTGGATGGCCATCCTCAGCCTGTATCTCGGCATCTTCAACCTGTTGCCCGTTCCGGCGCTGGACGGCAGCCGGCTCATCTTCCTCGGCATCGAGGCGGTGAGGGGCAAGCCGATCTCCCAGGAGCGCGAGAGCCTGGTCCATCTGGTTGGCTTCTCGGCGCTGTTCCTGCTCATGATCGCCGTGACTTATTATGATATTATCGCATTATTCCAAAGCTAGCTTCAGAGGTGAATCGGGTGAGCAAAGAAGCAAAGGACAAATCATTCATCACGCCGCAGAGCGAGGACTTCTCGGCGTGGTATATCGATGTGATCAGGAAAGCCGATCTGATGGATTATGCGCCGGTTCGCGGCTGCATCGTGTTCAAGCCGGACGGCTATGAGATCTGGGAGCTGTGCCAGCGTGAGCTGGATCGCCGCTTCAAGGAGACGGGACATCGCAACGCCTATTTCCCGCTGTTCATCCCGGAGAGCTTCTTCCAGAAGGAGAAGGAGCACGTGGAAGGCTTCAATCCGGAGTTGCCGTGGGTAACGGAAGCAGGCGGAGAGAAGCTGGAAGAGAGGCTGGCGATTCGCCCGACTTCGGAAACGATGATCGGCCATATGTATGCGAAGTGGATCAATTCCTACCGCGATCTGCCCCTGCTCATCAATCAATGGGCGAACGTCGTTCGCTGGGAGAAGCGGACGCTGCCCTTCCTCAGAACGAGCGAGTTCCTGTGGCAGGAAGGACATACGGCCCATGAATCCGAAGCGGAAGCTCGTGAAGAGACGATGCGCATGCTCGAAATCTATCGCGACTTTGTGGAGAATGTGCTGGCTATCCCGGTCATCGTAGGTCAGAAGACGCCATCCGAGAAGTTCGCCGGCGCAGTGGATACATATTCGATCGAAGCGATGATGAAGGATGGCAAGGCCGTGCAGGCCGGAACCAGCCATTATCTTGGCACGAACTTCGCGCAGGCCTTCGACATCAAGTATCTGGACCGGGAGAATCAGCAACAATATGTCCACACAACATCCTGGGGAGTCAGCACGCGTCTGCTCGGCTCGATCATCATGGTGCACGGCGATGACAAGGGCCTGGCCCTGCCGCCGAAGGTTGCGCCGACCCAGGTGATCATGATCCCGATCGGTCCGCCCAAGGCGCGAGAGCAGGTCATCGCCAAGACAGACGAATATTATGCCATGCTTAAGGCAGCGGGCATTCGCGTTCGCGTGGACGACCGTCCGGACCTCAGCCCGGGCTGGAAGTTCAACGAGTACGAGATGCGAGGCGTGCCGCTCCGCATCGAGATCGGACCGCGCGATATCGAGAACGGACAGGTCGTGCTCGCCACGCGCCTCGGCGAGAAGCGCATCGTGAAGCAGGAGGATCTGCTGCGCGAGGTGGAACAGGCGCTTGAAGACATTCAGCGCCAGATGTATGAACGGGCGCTCGCCTTCATGAAGGAGCACACCTATTCGGTGGATACGCTGGACGAGCTTAAAGAGTTGTTCGAGACGAAGAGAGGCTTTGTTCTGGCCGGATGGTGCGGGTCCGAAGCCTGCGAGCATCAGGTGAAGCTGGAGACGAAGGCGACGTCGCGGAACATTCCGTTTATCGTAGACGAACACAAGAGCAAATGCCTGGTCTGCGAAGAGCAAGCCAAGCATACAGTTGTATTTGCCAGAGCCTATTGACAAGCATAACAGCAGGACCAGGAGAAAGGGCTTGAGAAGCTTTCGCTTCCGCGAGCCCTTTTACCGCTTATAATGGTGCCATGTATCGATCCGATGCTGGAACCATCCATACATATGTGCATGATGGGGGAGGGAGCAAGCGTGAACGTACCGGCGGAGAAACGCAGCCGTTTTGAACTTCTGCTAGAGACTTCGCAGATTCCGTATGAGATGGTGAAGGAGTTTTTTGCAGAAGGGTATCTGGACCGCGTCGAGGTCAGCCGTTCCAATCGGGCGTGGACTTTCCACATTGTGAAGCAGCAGTTGCTGCCGCAGCACGTTTTTCTGGCCTTTTGCAAGAAAGTTCAGGAGCATTTCTCCCATATCGCGGCCATCTCGTTCGTCATCCGATACACCGAGCAGGTGGATGATCGTTCGATCGTCGAGGAATATTGGCCGCTGTGCGTCGAATGGCTGAAGCGACAGCATGTATCGGTCAACGGCTGGATGGCCAGGGCGCGGGTCGAGGTTCACGCTGGGGTGATCGCGGTCTATCTGCTCGATGCCACCGGCATGGAGCTGGCCAAGCGCAAGGAGCTCGACAAGCTGATCGTTCGCTTCTATCAGGACTACTTCTCGCGTACCCTGCGCGTCCAGTTCAGGCAAGAGCAGGCGCCCAACGAGGAGTACGAGCGATTCCAGCGGCAGCGCGAGGAAGAGGATCGGTTGCTTACCCAGTCTCTGCTGGAGGAGGCGGAAGCGAAGCAGCAGGCGCCAGCCAGGGATGGCGGAGCGAGTGAGCGATTCATCTTCGGGTATGAGATCAAGGATGAGCCGGTGCCGATCCAGAACATCCGCGACGAAGAGAAGAAGATCACGATTCAGGGTACGGTCTTTGGCCTTGAGGTGAAGGAGTTGCGCAACGGCACCACGCTCTACACGTTCAACCTGACCGACTTCACCGATTCGCTGTCGCTCAAGGTGTTCGCCAAGACCAGGGAAGATGTCCAGGCGATGCAGGGACTCGCCAATGGCATGTGGCTGCTGGCGCGCGGCAAGGTGGAGTATGACCGGTTCATGAATCCTCCCGAGCTGGTCATGACGCCGAATGACCTGAATGAGATCAAGGCGCCGCCAGAACGCATGGACGATGCGCCGGAGAAGCGGGTGGAGTTCCATCTGCATACGACGATGAGCACGATGGATGCCGTCACCACCATCTCGGACTATATGAAGCTGGCGGCCAAGTGGGGGCACAAGGCGATCGCCATCACCGATCATGGCGGCGTCCAGTCGTTCCCCGAAGCGTACAAGGCTTCGAAGAAGTACGGGATCAAGCCGATCTACGGCGTGGAGGCCAACATCGTCAACGATGCGGTGCCGATCGTCACCCAGCCGCGCGAGGGAGACCTGTCGGCGGAAACCTATGTCGTGTTCGATATCGAGACGACCGGCCTGTCGATCAATCACAACAAGATCATCGAGATCGCGGCGGTCAAGCTGGTCGGCGGCAAGGAGGTCGGGCGCTTCTCGACGTTCGTCAACCCGCATGAGAAAATTCCCTACCATATCATGCAGCTGACGAACATCAGCGACGACATGGTGAAGGATGCGCCGGATCTGCCGGACGTGCTCAGGGAGTTTGTCGCCTTTGTCGGCGACGGGGTGCTGGTCGCGCACAACGCCACCTTCGATATGGGCTTCATCCAGGCCGCCTGCCGCAACAACGGGTTCGGACACCTGCCGAATCCGTCGCTCGACACGCTGGAGCTGTCGCGCATGCTGTTCCCGTCGATGAAGAATCACCGGCTGAACACGCTGGCGGAGAAGTTCAAGGTGCCGCTGGAGAATCACCACCGCGCCATTGACGATACGGTCGCTCTTTCCCAGATCCTCTTGGCTCTGCTGAAGGAATGCGAAGCCCGCAACATCACCAGGCTGGAGCGTCTGAACGACTACGCCGGCAAGGACCTGTCCAACGCACGGCCGTTCCATGCCTGCATCTATGCCCGGAATGCGGCCGGCAAGAAAAATCTGTACAAGCTGATCTCCATGTCCCATACGGAATATTTCAACCGGGTGCCCTGCATCCCGAAGAGCAAGCTGCAGGAGCTCAGGGACGGGCTGATCGTCTCCTCGGGCTGCGAGAAGGGCGAACTGTACGAGACGGTGCTGAACAAGACGCAGGAGGAAGCGGAGGAGGTCGCGCAGTTCTACGATGTCCTGGAAGTGCAGCCGATCGCGATGAACATGCATCTCGTCGAGAAGGGACTCGTGGGCAGCGTTCAGCAGCTTGAGGATGCGAACCGGCGCATCGTGGCCATCGGCAAGAAGCTGGGCAAGCCGGTCATCGCGACGGGCAACGCTCACTATCTGCATCCGCGGGACAAGCTGCTGCGCGACATCACGATCCATGGCATCACCGGCTTCAGCCCGCTCAAGGAGATGCGCAAGCCGGACGCCCATCTGCGAACGACGCAGGAGATGCTGCAGGAGATGGCGCATCTCGGCGAGCAGGACGCCTATGATGTGGTCATCCGCTATCCCAACGAGCTGGCGGACAGCATCGAGGAGTTCGAGCTGTTCCCGTCCAAGCTGTTCACTCCGGTGATCGAAGGGGCCGATGAGGAGATTCGCAGCAAGTGCTACGAGACGGCCAAGCGCATGTACGGGGACCCGCTCCCGCAGGTCGTCGTCGACCGGCTGGAGAAGGAGCTCGTGCCGATCATCAAGTACGGATTCTCGGCCAACTACCTCATCTCGGAACGGCTGGTCAAGAAGTCCAACGAAGACGGGTATCTGGTCGGCTCCCGGGGTTCCGTCGGCTCCTCGGTCGTCGCGACCTTCCTCGGCATCTCGGAGGTCAATCCGCTGCCGCCGCATTATCTGTGCCTGAATCCGGAGTGCAAGCACAGCGAATGGTTCCTCGACGGCAGCGTGCCGAGCGGCTTCGACCTGCCGGACAAGGACTGCCCGAAGTGTGGCAAGCGGATGAAGGGCGAAGGGCAGGATATTCCGTTCGAGACGTTCCTCGGCTTCAAGGGCGACAAGGTTCCGGATATCGACCTGAACTTCTCCGGGGAGTATCAACCGCACGCGCACAACTACACGAAGGTGCTGTTCGGCGAGAAGAACGTTTTCCGCGCCGGCACGATCGGAACGGTCGCGGAGAAGACGGCATATGGCTTCGTGAAGAAGTATGAGGAGGATCATCAGCTCAAGTGGCGGGGCGCTGAAGAGGCAAGGCTCGCCGCAGGCTGCACGGGAGTGAAGCGGAGCACCGGCCAGCATCCCGGCGGCATCGTCGTCGTCCCGGACTATATGGAGGTGGAGGAGATCACGCCGGTTCAGTATCCGGCGGATGATACCAGCTCGGAGTGGAAGACGACGCACTTCGACTACCACGCCTTCGATGCGAACCTGCTGAAGCTGGATATCCTCGGACACGATGATCCGACGATGATGCGCATGCTGCAGGATCTGACCGGCGTCGATCCGACGACGATCCCGATGAACGACCCGAAGGTGATGAGCATTTTCAGCTCGACGGAGGCGCTTGGCGTCACTCCCGAGCAGATCAAGTCGAGCGTCGCCACTTATGGCGTGCCGGAGATGGGAACGCGCTTCGTCAGACAGATGCTGGAGGAGACGCAGCCGAAGACGTTCGCCGACCTGCTGCAGATCTCCGGCCTGTCGCACGGCACGGGCGTATGGCTCGGCAACGCGCAGGAGCTGATCAGGAACGGCACCTGTACGATCAAGACGGTGATCGGCTGCCGCGACGACATCATGCTGTATCTGATCTACAAGGCCGGGATGGATGCGAGCCTCGCCTTCAAGATCACGGAGAGCGTGCGCAAGGGCAAAGGCCTGACCGATGAGTGGATCGAGGAGATGAAGCGTTGCGGCGTGCCGGACTGGTACATCGATTCCTGTCTCAAGATCCAGTACATGTTCCCGAAGGCCCACGCGGCGGCCTACGTCATCTCGGCAGTGCGCACCGCCTATTTCAAGGTGTATCATCCGATCGCCTTCTACGCCGCTTACTTCTCGGTGCGCGCCGAGGACTTCGACGTGGAGCTGTTCACCCAGGGCTATGACGCGATCCGCAGCAAGCTTGAGGAGATCGAGGCGAAGGGCTTCCAGGCTACGGCGAAGGAGAAGGCGATGGTGTCGATCCTGGAGATGGGGCTGGAGATGACCGCGCGCGGCTTCGGCTTCAAGCCGATCGATCTGTACCGGTCCGACGCCACGCGCTTCGTGATCGACGGCGATATGCTCATCCCGCCGTTCTCCGCGATCCAGGGCGTAGGCATCAACGCGGCGCGCAACATCGCCGCCGCCCGCGACGAGGGTGATTTCCTCTCGATCGAGGATTTCCAGACGCGCGCGAAGGCATCGAAGACGATCGTCGAGATCCTGTCGCAGATGGGCTGCTTCCGCGGCTTGCCGGAGACGAACCAGCTCTCCCTGTTCTAGGAGCGCGCATGCTGTCCGGCCGACGAAGGCGCCTTGTGGACTGGCTGCCGTGCGTATACGTAAGGGCAGCAGCCTTATCCGGGCAGCATTTGGCATCAGACACTTGCAAAATTTAGGATGATCGTGCTATAATAACACTTGTTAACTTTTCGATACTTACGGCTGGAAGAGTGGGGCGACCCACTCTTTACATTTTGCCCATAAAAGATTGTATCTGGTACCAGATCATCAAAGGAGGTAACGATAGTTGAGCGGTTCGATCAAGGAAATCGTGGAACAGCTTATGGAACCATACCTGCAGGCTCACCCGGAATTTGAAATCGTGGAGATCGAGTTTGTGAAGGAGGGCAATAACCGTTTCCTGCGCGTGTTCGTAGACAAGGAAGGCGGCATCGACATCGATGATTGCGGCAGGATCAGCGAATACCTGAGCGCCAAACTGGATGAGAAGGACCCGATCCCGGACGCCTATTTCCTCGAGGTGTCTTCGCCCGGGGCGGAGCGTCCGCTGAAGACGAAGCGCGACTATGAGCGGGCGGTCGGCAAATACGTCTACGTCAAGACCTACGAGCCGGTCGATGGGCACAAGGAGTTCGAAGGCGTGCTGCAAAGCTACAGTGAGCATGAACTGACCATACATATGGGCAAGAAGATGCATGTCATTCCGACACAGAAGATCGCTGCAGCCAGGCTGGCCATCGAAATGTAAATTTGCTTGGATATTGTGAAAGGAGGAACTTGAGGTTCATGAACATCGATTTTATCGAAGCGTTGAACGAGATTGAACGAGACAAGGGCATCAAGAAGGATGTGTTGATCGACGCGATTGAGGCAGCCCTGATCTCCAGCTACAAGAGAAACTTCAACACCGCCCAGAATGTCCGGGTCGACATCAACAGGCAGACCGGCGATATCAAGGTATTCGCGCGCAAGACCGTGGTCGATGAGGTGCTCGATCCTCGTCTGGAGATCTCGCTTGATGCGGCGCATGAGATTAACGGCAACTACCAGCTGAACGATATCGTGGAGATCGAGGTGACGCCGGCGGATTTTGGCCGCATCGCCGCCCAGACGGCCAAGCAGGTCGTCACCCAGCGCATCCGCGAGGCTGAACGCGGTCTTATCTATGAAGCTTTTATCGACAAGGAAGAGGATATCGTCACCGGCATCGTGCAGCGTCAGGATACGCGCAACATCTATGTCGATCTCGGCAAGGTCGAGGCGGTGCTGCCGCTGAACGAGATCATGCCGAACGAGAAATTCCGCCAGGGCGAACGCATCAAGGCCTATATCACGAAGGTGGAGAATACCACCAAGGGTCCCCAGATCCTGCTCTCCCGCACGCATCCGGGACTGCTCAAGCGCCTGTTCGAGCTTGAGGTGCCGGAGATCTACGAAGGCGTCGTCGAGATCAAGTCCGTCGCGAGAGAGGCCGGCTTCCGCTCGAAGATCGCCGTCTACTCGCGCAATGACGAGGTGGATCCGGTCGGCTCCTGCGTCGGCCCCAAGGGGATGCGCGTGCAGACGATCGTCGGCGAGCTGCGCGGCGAGAAGATCGACATCGTCCGCTGGTCGGAGGATGTGGAGGAGTATGTGTCCAACGCGCTCAGTCCGGCCCAGGTGCTGGAAGTGATCGTGCTGGGGGACGAGAAGGTGGCCAGGGTGATCGTGCCGGATCATCAGCTGTCGCTGGCGATCGGCATCAAGGGGCAAAACGCCCGACTGGCCGCCAAGCTGACAGGTTGGAAGATCGACATCAAGAGCGAGTCGCAGGCTGAGACGGAGTTTGGACGTCCGCGCTCCAGAGCGGCGTCGGCGGACGATCTGTATGATACGGATGCCTACAGCCTGGATTGAGAAACATACGTTGGCCCAAAGGGAGGGATTGTCTTGAAACGTCGCAAGGTACCTCTTCGCAAATGCGTCGCCTGCCAACAGATGAAGAGCAAACGGGAACTGATCAGGGTGGTTCGTACGCCCGACGAGACGATCATGATCGACCTGACCGGCAAGAAGGCTGGTCGAGGCGCGTATCTGTGCGGGGATGTCAAGTGCTTCCAGCTGGCCAAGAAATCCCGCGCCTTTGACCGGGCGCTGAAGGTGAGCGTAGGCGCCGAGATCTACGAACAGCTGGCCCAGGACTTCATCCGCGTCGAAGATGAGTATCAGGCGCTGCGAGATGCAGGCGGGGACGAAGATGACGAATAGATTCCTGTCTCTTCTTGGGATCGCGCAGCGCGCAGGCAAGCTGGCCGGAGGGGAAGATCAGGCGCTGCAGGCGATTCAGAAGGGCAAGGCTCATCTGGTGATCGTGGCCAGCGACGCATCGCCCAACACCGCCAAGAAATTTACGGACAAATGCACATATTACAGAATACAGTTATGTCGGGAGTACGACAGGGCCACTCTCGGTCGTGCGACCGGGAGAACGGAACGGGTCGTCATCGCGGTAACAGACAAGGGGTTCGCGGACGCTATGATGAGCAGCGTCAATCCGAAGTGAACCTGAACCATTCGGAGGTGAAGGATATTGAGCAAACAAGCGGACAACAAGGATAGAATCAGAGTATATGAATATGCGAAGACGCTCAACATGAGCAGCAAGGAACTTATCAAGATCCTCGACAGGGTAGGCATGCCAGTCAATAACCATATGAGCGTGATGGAGCCGGAGATGATCGAGAGAGTCGAGCAATTCTTCCGGGACATCAAGGCCAATGCGGCAGCGAGACGTTCGGATCCATCGGGTCAGCAGGTGAAGCGCGATCATCGTCCTGCCGAGGCGAGACCAGCCGCTTCCTCCGAACCGCGCACGGCCGCTTCGGCCAGCGACGCGCGGGCAAGCGCCGGCAAACCGGCACAGCAGAGCGCCGCGCATGCGAAGCCTGCAGGTGATCGCGCCCAGCAGGAGCAACGCAAGACGGGCAACCAACAGCCGCAACGCCATGATCGAGACGCCAACAAGCAGAGACCCAGGGACCAGCAGGCTGCAAATCATCGTCCGCAGCAGGGGGCATCAGGAGGCACAACGAATATGCAGGTTACAAGCAGCGGACACGCGCAAACAGGCACACAGCAAGCTACGCAACCATCCAACCAGCGCCAGAACGATCAGGCCAAGAACCGGAACGATCGGCCGAAGCATGATCATCAGCAGAACAAGTCGCAGCAGTCGCAAGCGGAGCAGCGCGCGAGCCGTCCTTCGCCTCAGCCGGCGGCGGATGTGCGCGCCATCGATCTCGATGACGACCTGTATCCGGCCGTCGCAGCGGCGAAGGGCCCGAGGCTGAAGGCTGGCGGCAGGTTCGAGGATGTCACCAAGGGCAAGACGACCAAGAAGACCAAGTCGAGCAACAAGCGCTTCGACGACAACAAGGCCAGCAACATCAAGCAGGGCGCAGGACGCAAGGGCCAGGGCAAGAACCGCGGTCAGCAGGAGCGCCGCGAGAAGGTGGACAATACGCCGAAGAAGGTGATCGTGCGCGGCACGATGACCGTCGGCGAGCTCGCCAAGCTGATTCACAAGGATGCGCCTGAGGTGATCAAGAAGCTGCTCATGATGGGCGTCATGGCAACGATCAACCAGGAGCTCGATCTCGATACGATCCAGCTGGTAATCGCCGAGTACGGCATCGAGGTGGAACTCAAGATCCCGGTCAACGAGGACAATTTCGAGGAGATCGAAGAGCAGGATGATCCGAAGGATCTCGTCGAGCGTCCTCCTGTTGTGACGATCATGGGTCACGTCGACCACGGCAAGACGACCCTGCTGGACGCGATCCGCCACACCAACGTGACGGAAGGCGAAGCGGGCGGCATCACGCAGCATATCGGCGCTTACCAGGTGGAGATCCAGGGCAAGAAGATCACGTTCCTCGATACCCCGGGACACGAAGCGTTTACGACGATGCGCGCGCGCGGCGCCCAGGTGACCGATATCACGATCATCGTCGTCGCTGCGGATGACGGTGTCATGCCGCAAACCGTGGAGGCGATCAACCATGCCAAGGCGGCCAATGTGCCGATCATCGTCGCCGTCAACAAGATCGACAAGCCGGAAGCGAATCCGGAGCGGGTCAAGCAGGAGCTGACCGAGCACGGCATCGTTCCGGAAGAATGGGGCGGTGACAACATCTTCGTCAACATCTCTGCCAAGCAGAAGATCGGTCTGGAAGAGCTGCTGGAGACGATCCTGCTCGTCGCGGAGGTGCAGGATCTGAAGGCCAATCCGAACAAGCGGGCTCGCGGCACTGTGCTCGAAGCCGAGCTCGACAAGCAGCGCGGGCCGGTAGCGCGCGTGCTGATCCAGCATGGTACGCTGAGGGTGGGCGACGCGTTCGTGGCCGGCGTCCGCTTCGGCCGGGTGCGCGCGATGATCAACGACCGCGGACGCCGCCTGAAGGAAGCCGGCCCGTCCACTCCGGTGGAGATTACGGGTCTGACCGAGGTGCCGCAGGCCGGCGATCCGTTCCTCGTGTTCGAGGACGAGCGCAAGGCGAAGGAAATCGCCGAGAGACGCAGCATCAAGCTCAGGCAGGAAGAGCTCAAGTCGCAGACGCGCGTCACGCTGGATGATCTGTACAAGCATATCAAGGAAGGCGAGATGAAAGAGCTGCATGTCATCCTGAAGGCGGACGTGCAAGGCTCGCTCGAGGCGCTCAAGGGCTCGCTCGAGAAAATCGATATCGAAGGCGTGCGCGTCAAGACGATCCACGCGGCTGTCGGCGCGATCACCGAATCCGACATCACGCTGGCATCCGCCTCCAATGCGATCGTCATCGGCTTCAACGTGCGTCCTGAACCGCAGGCCAAGGCCGCAGCCGAGATCGAGAAGGTGGACATCCGCCTGCATCGCATCATCTACCAGGTGATCGACGAGATCGAGGCCGCGATGAAAGGGATGCTCGATCCGGAGTACAAGGAATCGGTCATCGGCCATGCTGAAGTGCGCAACATCTTCAAGGTCAGCAAGATCGGCACGATCGCCGGCTGCATGGTGGTGGACGGCAAGATCGTGCGCAATGCCGAAGCCCGCATCGTCCGCGACGGCATCGTCATCTACGAGGGCAAGATCGATTCGCTCAAGCGGTTCAAGGATGACGTCCGGGAAGTTGCGCAGGGATACGAATGCGGCATATCCTTCGAGAAGTTCAATGATATCAAGGAAGGCGATATCATCGAGGCATATGTCATGGAAACGGTTGAGAGGTGATCCGCCATGTCTAGAATTCGCGTTGGCAGGGTCGGTGAGCAGATCAAGAAGGAACTCAGCCAGATCCTGCAATACGAGCTGAAGGATCCGCGCATCGGCTTCGTCACGGTCACCGGAGTCGAGGTGACGAATGATCTGTCCCAGGCGACCGTATATCTGAGCGTGCTCGGCAGAGATGAGCAGAAGGAAGAGACGCTCAAGGCGCTTGGGAGAGGTCAGGGCTTCATCCGTTCGGAGATCGGTCGGCGCATCCGCTTGCGTCATACGCCTGAATTGATCTTCAAGTTCGATACGTCGATCGAATACGGCAGCCGTATCGAGTCATTACTGAAGCAAATTAACCAAGAGGAACAAAGAGATGACTAGCAATCGGTTAAGCTATGAAGAACAATTGCAGCGCGTCAGGCAGTTCATCGAAACGGGAGATGACTTCCTGGTCGTGTCCCATGTCAATCCGGACGGCGATGCGATCAGTTCCACTGTCGCCGTGGGTTGGCTGCTCCATTCGCTGGGCAAGACCTTCACGCTGATGAACGAGGGTCCATGCCCACGCAAGTTCGATTACCTGTGGGGCGCGGATCGGATCATCGATCATTCGCAGGATGCATCCACGAGGAAATATGATCGCGTCATCGCCGTGGACTGTGCGGACTTCAAGCGCATCGGCAAGGTGGCCGACCGGTTCAGCGAGGATGTCCGGATCGCCAATATCGATCACCATCCGACGAACGATTACTACGGGGAAGTGCAACTGATCCGTCCGGATGCCGCAGCCACCGCCGAGATCCTGTATGATCTGCTGAACGTGTTCGCCATCGAGTGGGATGAGACGATCGCAACCTGCATCTACACCGGCTTGCTGACGGATACGGGAGGGTTTCGCTATTCGAACACGACGGCGAATGTGATGCGCATCGCTTCCAGCCTGCTGAGTTACGGTGTGAAGGCGAACGATCTCTCCGAGAATCTGCTGGAGCGGCTGACCCGATCCCATGTGGCGCTGCTGAAACGGGCGCTGAACACGCTCTCGTTCAACGAGGACAGCTCCGTCTGCTGGCTGAGCGTACTGCTCTCGGACATGCAGGAGACCAATGCCTCGAACGAGGACCTGGAAGGTCTGGTGCAGTATCCGCGCAATATCGAAGGGGTGCAGATTGGCATCCTGTTCAAGGAAGTCAGAACGGATGTGTTTAAGGTGAGCATGCGCTCGTCGGGAGCGGCCGATGTGGCCAGGGTCGCCCAGCATTTCGGCGGCGGAGGGCATGTGCGCGCAGCAGGCTGCACGATCGAAGGCAAGCTGGGGGACATCATCGCCCGGGTCGTCACCGAGGCGGAGAAGGAACTGAGGGCGAATGCAAAGGCTTGATGGAATCTTGCCTGTCATGAAACCGGCAGGCTGGACCTCGCATGACGTGGTCGCCAAGGTTCGCGGCATCCTGCGCCTGAAACGGATCGGACATGCCGGCACGCTCGATCCGGCGGTCACCGGCGTGTTGCCTCTTGCGCTGGACCGGAGCACGCGGTTTATCGAGTATCTGCAGGAGATGCCCAAGGAATATGTGGCGGAGATGACGATCGGCTACGCGACGGATACCGAGGATGCGTCCGGCCAGGTGATCGCGCGGGCGGAGGATGTCCGGCTGGAACTGGAGGAGATCGGGCGCACGCTTGCGCGATTCGTCGGCGAGATCGAACAGGTGCCGCCGATGTACAGCGCCGTCAAGGTCGACGGCAAGCGCCTGTACGAGTTGGCCAGGCAGGGACATGAGGTGGAGCGCAAGGCCCGCAAGGTCGTCATTCATCTGCTGGAGCTGGAGCAAGCCGAGCTGATGCACCGGTATCCGAAGCTTCGGCTGCGCGTTCTCTGCTCCAAGGGCACCTACATCCGTACGCTGTGCAAGGACATCGGCGAGGCGCTCGGGTACCCTGCCGTGATGTCCGGGCTTGTCCGCACCATGTCCTGCGGCATCCGGCTCGATCAGTGCCTCAGCCTGGAGCGGATCGCTGAACTGCACGCGCAAGGCCAGCTGGCCGACCGCCTGATCCCGGCGGATGAAGCCTTGACTTACCTGCCGGCGGTCCATGTCGATGAACAGACTGCGCTCAGACTGCTGCAAGGGCAGAGGGTGAAGCTGGTGACCCAGACGTCAGCTGCGGGATATGGACCGCAGAGGCTGGTGCGGATCTTCGGGCCAGGGGAACGGTTCATCGGCATCTGTCAGGTTCAGGGCCGACTGATCCTCCCCCATAAGATGTTTCAATCCTGACAACAGCAAGTCAAGAAAGCGATGGATGCATGTGGATATCAGAAGAGTGGAATACCCATACACACAGACAGAGCTTGTGCCGGGCGGCGGACAGGTGATCGCGATCGGCGATTTCGACGGCGTGCATCTCGGTCACCAGGAAGTGATCGGCCGGGCGGTTCAGGAAGCGCGTTCGCTCGTCGTGCCATCGGCGATCATGACCTTCGATCCGCATCCGCGCGAGGTGCTCGGCAAGCCGCAATTTTCCCGATACATTACCCCGATCGCCGAGAAGATGCGTCTGTTCGCGGAGCTCGGCATCGATCATGTTTATATCGTCCGATTCACCGAGCAGCTGGCCCAGGTGTCGCCAGAGGAGTATTTCGAGCGCATGCTGCTCCCCATGCATCTGAAGGCGATTGTCGTCGGATTTGATTTCACGTTCGGACACAAGGGACTGGGTACAGCCGAGACATTGGTCCGGCTCGCGGATGATCGGATGCGCGTTCACATCGTGCCTCCGTATCATATGTACGGGGAGAAGGTCAGCAGCACGCTCATTCGCGAGCAGCTCCACCTGGGCGAGCTGGATCGCCTCCGGCAGTTGCTGGGCAGGCGCTACCGGATCGAAGGCACCGTCGTCAGAGGCGAAGGGCGCGGCCGAACGATCGGATTCCCGACGGCCAACCTGGAACTGGCCGACCGTTATGTGATTCCCCGGCAAGGCGTATACGCCGTCAAGGTGAGCAGCGGGACGGACCAGTGGAACGGGGTGATGAACATCGGCACCAAACCGACCTTTCATGGCGATGATGGCCAGCAGGTGACGCTCGAGGTTCATCTCTTCGATTGCAACGAGGATCTGTACGGCCGTATGCTGCAGGTGGAGTTCGCGGCATACTTGCGACCGGAGATAAAATTCGCCTCCGTGGATATGCTCATCGAGCAGATCAGAAACGATGTCAGGATAGCAAGGCAAATCCTTGCATGATCTTATACATTCATGATATACTATGCGTTGTGGCTTAAACATGCAGCCTGAGAACCTCAGCGCGGAATACGACTCACCGACGTATCTCTGGGCTGAAGGGGATTCCAGAAGAAGGAGGTGTACAGGATGGCAATTACCCAAGAACGTAAGCAGCAGATCATCGAACAATTCAAGACGCACGAGAACGACACAGGTTCCCCGGAAGTACAGATCGCTATCCTAACGGAAAACATTCAGAATCTGACTGAACATCTTCGCGATCACAAGAAGGACCATCATTCGCGCCGCGGCTTGCTGAAGATGGTCGGTCAGCGTCGCAGATTGCTGGCATACCTGAAAAACAAAGATGTTCAGCGGTACAGTGCTCTGATTGAAAAATTAGGCCTGCGCAGATAATGCAACGTGAGAAGCAACCTAGTTATGGATCAGCTCAGCGTCTGCCTGACGGCGGCGATTCATAATTCGGGTTGCTTTTTACAAATATATTAGTATGATCATACATAATCAGAGCTGCATAATGAATAGGAGGGTATGTATGCACCAAACAGTAGAAATGGAGCTCGCCGGTCGCAAGCTGATCCTCGAGACAGGCAAGCTGGCGAAACAGGCGAATGCGGCTGTGCTGGTCCGCTATGGCGATACGGTCATACTCAGCACGGTAACCGCTTCTCCGGAGCCGAAGGACCTCGACTTCTTCCCGCTTACGGTCAATTATGAAGAGAAGCTGTACTCGGTCGGCAAGATCCCGGGAGGCTTCATCAAGCGCGAAGGCAGACCGAGCGAGAAGGCGATCCTGGCGAGCCGTCTGACGGACAGACCGATTCGCCCGCTGTTCCCGGAGGGCTTCCGCAACGAAGTCCAGATCGTCAATCTCGTGCTGAGCGTGGACCAGGACTGCTCCCCGGAGATCTCGGCGATGATCGGCACGTCCGCCGCCCTGGCGATCTCCGATGTGCCGTTTAACGGACCGATCGGCGGCGTCATCGTGGGACGGGTGGACGGACAGTTCGTCATCAATCCGACGGTCGAGCAGGAGGAGCGCAGCGATATCTATGTCGTCGTTGCGGGCACGAAGAACGCCATCATGATGGTGGAGGCGGAAGCCGAGCAAGTGCCGGAAGAAGTCATGCTGGAAGCGATCATGTTCGGCCATGAGGAGATCAAGAAGATCGTCGACAAGATCGAGGAATTCACGCAGATCGCCGGCAAGCCGAAGATGGAGGTCAAGCTGCATGATGTGGATCCGGAAGTGAATCAGGCGGTGCGCGAATTCGCCGCAGAGCGCCTCATCGCCGCGGTGCGGATCGCCGAGAAGCAGGCCAGACAGGATGCGATCGATGCGATCAATGAGGAAGCGGTTGCGCACTTCACCGAGGTCTACGCGGAAGAGCCGGACAAGCTGGCCGACGTCAAGGAAGTGCTCTACAACATCGTGAAGGAAGAGGTACGCCGCCTCATCACCCACGAGAAGATCCGTCCAGACGGTCGGAAGCTGAATGAGATCCGCCCGATCGAATGCGAGATCGGACTGCTGCCGCGCACCCATGGTTCCGGCCTGTTCACCAGGGGCCAGACGCAGGCGCTCAGCGTATGTACGCTTGGCGCGCTTGGCGATGTGCAGATCCTGGACGGCATCGATCTGGAAGAATCCAAACGCTTCATGCACCATTATAACTTCCCACCGTTCAGCGTCGGCGAAGCCAGACCGCTCCGTCCGCCGGGCAGACGGGAGATTGGACACGGCGCGCTGGGTGAGCGTGCGCTGGCCAAGGTCATCCCGCCGGAGAGCGAATTCCCGTATACGATCCGCCTCGTATCCGAGGTGCTGGAATCGAACGGCTCCACCTCGCAGGCGAGCATCTGTGCCAGCACGCTCGCGATGATGGATGCCGGGGTGCCGATCAAGGCTCCGGTGGCCGGCGTGGCGATGGGACTGATCAAGGACGGTGACCATGTGTCGATCCTGACGGATATCCAGGGCATGGAGGACCATCTGGGCGACATGGACTTCAAGGTTGCCGGAACGGCCACAGGGGTGACGGCGATCCAGATGGACATCAAGATCGACGGCATCGACCGCGACATCCTGAAGCAGGCGCTGGAGCAGGCGAGAGAAGGACGCCTGTTCATCCTGAACAAGATGCTCGAAGTCATCAAGGAGCCGCGCAAGAGCCTGTCCAAGTATGCGCCGAAGATCCTGACGATGCAGATCAATCCGGAGAAGATCCGCGATGTTATCGGGGCGGGCGGAAAGATCATCAACAAGATCATCGACGAGACCGGCGTCAAGATCGATATCGAGCAGGACGGACGCGTCTACATCGCCTCAGCGGACGAGGAAGCGAACGAAAAGGCGCGCCAGATCATCGAGAACATCGTGAGGGAAGTCGTCGTAGGCGAATCGTATCTTGGAACCGTCAAGCGCATCGAGAAGTTCGGCGCCTTTGTCGAGATCCTGCCTGGCAAGGAAGGCCTTGTGCATATCTCGCAGCTGGCCAACGAACGGGTGGCCAAGGTGGAGGACGTCGTCAAGATCGGCGACAAGATCACCGTCAAGGTTACGGAGATCGACAGCCAGGGACGGATCAACCTGTCGCGCAAAGCTACGCTGCCTGCAAGCACCTCAGCCAAGTCGTAACGCACTTTGGCTGAGTGCATCAGCCAGGTGCTTGCGCCGCAGGCGCGGGCCATAGATGCGGGCAATCGATCAAGCGTCATAAAACCTATTAACAACGAAAGAGATGGAGATGAATCTGTCTCTTTTTTAGTTTGTTTAAGCCTTGCCAGGATTCATACCCTGGACCCCCTTACAAGGACACGTGATCTTCGATACCTCCGATCGCCGAGGTGACTGAGGAGCCGATCATCCTCATTAGGTATATTCTATCCCCCAGCCACAGAGGAGTCTACTGAGGAACCTGTCAATCCTCTCTGTTGACACCAGCTGCACCCCAAATCACCGATGACAAATACGTTCTCCGGAAACGGCGATCCGCCCTGAGGAAGTCCGACTTGAGGAAATGCTTAGGGCTCTGGTCATATTCGGCCCGCCTCCGTCATAGGTTAAGGACAAGGCAGTCTGTGGACAGGAGCCTGTGTCCGGATGATCGGGATCGATCTGTGCGGACCGGGCTTGATCCTGAAGGATCGGAGCATGGATGGATCGGTGGCGGAAGGGGATGGAGTGATGAAGCGCGGCGGATGGATCGGACTTGGGATCGTGATGGTACTCACCTATCTGGTGCTGGAATGGACGCCGGCGAGCGCGTATATCGAAACCGTCAAGCAGCAGGGCAGAGGGCAGGCAGCGCTGGTCGGGAGCCGCGCGGCAGGCACAGAGAATCCATCGTCGGACGGGCAAGAGGCCTTGCTGGAGCGAATCCGACAGGCAGCCGAGCGCGTGCGTGAGGCGCCGGTGGATGCCCGGGTCGATCCGGTATGGAAGGCGATCCCCGGCTACAACGGGCTGGAGGTCGATGTGGAGAAGACGCTGGCGGCCAACCGGGGCAGGCCTCAGGCGGAACCGCTGAAGCTCGTGCTGCGCGAGGTCGAGCCCGCCGTTCAGCTGGAGGATCTGGGTGCCCATCCGATCTACAGGGGCAATCCGAAGAAGAAAATGGTCGCGTTGATGATCAATGTCGCCTGGGGCGATGAGCATCTGCCCGGCATGCTGAAGACGCTTGAGGAGCACGGGGTGAAGGTCACCTTCTTCTTTGACGGCTCCTGGCTGAGCAAGCATATCGACACGGCTCAGGGAATCTGCGCCGCCGGACACGAATGTTCGAATCATGCGTACAGCCACCCCAATATGAGCGGGTTGAGCCGATCGAAGCAGGCGGAGGAGATCATGAAAACGGAGCGGCTGCTGCGCGAGCAACTGGGCGTGCGGAATCGCCTGTTCGCTCCTCCGGCGGGGGACTACAACCAGACGACGGTGGATGTCGCTTATGAGCTTGGCCTGTACACGGTGCTGTGGACGATCGACACGGTGGACTGGAAGAAGCCGGACCCGGACTGGATCGTCCGCCGCATCGCCGCGAATCTGGAGCCTGGCTCCCTGATTCTGATGCATCCGACCGAATCCTCCTCCAGGGCATTGGAGAGGATGATTAACGTCATTAAGGATAAGGGGTATGTGTTAGGCAAGGTTTCCCAGGTATTGTCGTCTGAACGAATCCCGGATATTGAGGCTGCGCTGGATTTTTGATAGTATGGAGGAAGTTTAGCAGTCAAGAGATGGGACGATGTCAATGAGCATCCATCGAACGTTAATTGGGAGGCATAATGGAGAAATACACGCTATCGAACGGACTAAGGGTCGTCATCGAGCCGATTCCGACGGTGCGTTCCGTGTCCTTCGGCATCTGGGTCAAGGCCGGATCAAGGACGGAACAGCAGGCGGTTAACGGAATCTCGCATTTTATCGAACATATGATGTTCAAAGGCACGCAGAAGTACACGGCCAGGCAGATCGCCGAGATCTTCGACGGCATCGGCGGCAATGTCAACGCGTTCACATCGAAGGAATACACCTGCTATTATTTCAAGGTGCTGGACAGCCATCTTCCGCTTGCCGTGGATGTGCTTTCTGAGATGCTGCTGCATTCGCGATTCGAGGAAGCCGACATGGAGAAGGAGAAGAAGGTGATCTTCGAGGAGATCGCGATGTATGAGGATACTCCCGACGATCTGGTGCACGATCTGATCGCGCGGGCCGCTTACGGCTCCCATTCCTTGGCCTTTCCGATCCTGGGTACGGAGGAGCATCTCGCTCCCCTGAAGCCGCAGGATCTGCGCAGCTATATCGAGCAGCATTATCATATCGACAATATCGTCATCAGCGCTGCCGGGAATATCGACCGTTCGATCATTGATCTGCTGGAGCAGCACTTCGGCAAGCTGGCGAGAAGAGGCAAGCCGCTGACGCCGATCGAGCCGGTGTTCTCCGGCGATGTGCTGCACCATCACAAGCAGACGGAGCAGCATCACATCTGTCTGGCTCTGCCGGGCGTATCCATGCATGATGACAGACAGACGGCGATGACGATCCTGAACAACGTGATCGGCGGCAGCATGAGCTCGCGCCTGTTCCAGGAGATTCGCGAGAACCGGGGTCTGGCATACTCCGTTTACTCTTATCACACCGCGCATGAGGACAGCGGTCTGTTCACGATCTATACCGGAACCGCGCCGGAACAGACCGCAGAGGTGTTGAAGCTGACGATCGACATCCTCAGCGATTTGAAGCAGAACGGCATCACCGACAGTGAACTGCACAAGTCCAAGGAACAGATCAAGGGCAATCTGCTCATCAGTCTCGAGAGCACCAGCAGCCGGATGAATCGGATCGGCAAGAACGAGCTCATGCAGCGCAAGCACGAGACGCTGGATGAGATGATCGCGCGGATCGACAGTGTATCGCAGGAGATGATCCGGGATACGATCCGGCACATGTTCTCGGAACCGTTCGCTCTGGCGATGGTGGGAGAGACCGAAGAAGCGATCGATGCCATAAGGAGGGATCAGCTTGTATAATGTACAGTTGAAGCGACTGCCGGGCAATGAAGACGTGCAATTGCCGCGAAAAATGTCGGAACTTGCCAGCGGATTCGATCTGTATGCGGCGGTTGAGGAGCCGATTACCCTTCAGCCCGGCGAACGGAAGCTTATTCCGACAGGAATCGCCATCAGCATGCCGCCTGAGCTTGAGGCCCAGATCAGGCCGCGCAGCGGACTTGCCTTCAAACACGGCATCACTTGCCTGAACACGCCTGGTACGATCGACGCCGACTATCGCGGCGAGATCAAGGTCCTGCTGATCAATCTCGGACAAGCTCCATTTACGATCGAGCGCAATGAGCGGATCGCGCAGATGGTGTTCCAGGTCGTGCCGCAGGTGCAGTTCGAGCTTGTTGACGAGCTGTCCGAGACGGAACGCGGCGCAGGCGGCTTCGGGCATACGGGCACGAAGTAGGAGTGCCGCGTTGGCCAAAGGCATACGGTCACGAAGCAGGAGTGCCGCGTTGCCAAAGGCATACGTTCACGAAGCAGGAATGTGGCTCTGCCAAGGGCATACGTTCACGAAGCAGGAGTGCCGCGTTGCCAAAGGCATACGTTCACGAAGCAGGAGTGTGGCTCTGCCAAGGGCATACGTTCACGAAGCAGGAGTGCCGCGTTGCCAAAGGCATACGTTCACGAAGCAGGAGTGTGGCTCTGCCAAGGGCATACGTTCACGAAGCAGGAGTGCCGCGTTGCCAAAGGCATACGTTCACGAAGCAGGAATGTGGCTCTGCCAAGGGCATACGGGTTCGAGCAGGGAGCCGCACTGCTCTGGTTATATCGGCATGAAGCGGCAGACTTGCATATAGAGGCATGCCGACAGGAGGAGCCGATATATATATATAGGCATCCACCGCGCACATGAAGGAGAATCCCACTGCTTCGAGCGCATGGCTGCCAGTCAGGAGCACAAACGTCTTTCACCCTGGTGGTATGAAGCAAGAACGGCAAACTGTTGTGAAGTACTTGCAAGATGCGGACGACATCTATTGCGTTTGAGCAGGTTCTCGACAGTACAGTGTCGAACCGTGTCCACGCAGGCACTTGCCAGAATGATGTCTCTCGCGGGTTTTACAGGCAAGTAACGGGTTGTACGACTACCGGCAGAACGGTGTCGAACGCTGATATGCAGGTATCCAACAGAATGCGATCATGGTGTTTTTCAAAATTCCCAAAAATGAGGCTGTCCGGAAAGTCAGATGAGACTGATCGATGGATGGCCTCTTTTTGTTGGTCTGGTGGTCAGCGCGGTGTCATGGCGGCATCGACTCACGGAAGATGATAGAAAGAACGATAGAGCGTCATGCGCATCCTGGAGGAGGGGCTTTTATGATCCGACCTGATGCTTGGCTTGCCGGATATATATCGGTAACGTGCCAAACTCGCAGTGATGTAACATGATTGGCAAGACCTTTCCATCGTCTGACTGAGGAAATTTACACACAATGATGGACTTGACCTTGGAATTGGCCGTTCGCACAGAGTTGTACGACATTTCGTACATAATCGCTTGGAAAACGGCCGGACCGAATGGAGTTGTACGATATTTCGTACAAAATCGCTTGAGAAACGGCCGGACCGAATGGAGTTGTACGATATTTCGTACAAAATCGCTTGAGAAACGGCCGGACCGAATGGAGTTGTACGATATTTCGTACAAAATCGCTTGGAAAACGGCCGGACCGAATGGAGTTGTACGATATTTCGTACAAAATCGCTTGGAAAATGGCCGGATCGAATGGAGTTGTACGATATTTCGTACAAAATCGCTTGAGAAACGGCCGGACCGCTTGGAGTTGTACGATATTTCATACAAACTCGCTTGGAAAACGGCCGGACCGAATGGAGTTGTACGATATTTCGTACAAAACCGCTTGAGAAACGGACGGACCGCTTGGAGTTGTACGATATTTCGTACAAAACCGCTTGAGAAACGGACGGACCGCTTGGAGTTGTACGATATTTCGTACAAAATCGCATGGAAAATGGCCGGACCGCTTGGAGTTGTACGATATTTCATACAAACTCGCTTGGAAAACGGCCGGACCACGTGGAGTTGTACGATATTTCATAAAAAATCGCCAAACAGACCGCAGGAGCCGCATAACCGCCTCCCAACCACCGATAATCGTCAGGTGCACGACCGGTCTCGACACACTGCACGTTCCCCGAACAGGAAATCGCCCGGAGGGATCAGGCACCTTTTTCGCGCCCATGCATACGATGCATTATCCTATTCGGAGTGGAAAGGAGCTGAAGATCCGCATGCTGACGGGAATTCAGGTGGCTTTCCTCGGCGGTGACGCGCGGCAGCTGGAAGTCATCCAGAGGTTCGCCGAGCTGGATGCGACGGTCACTCTCGTGGGATTCGACAACCTGCAGAACGAGTTCACCGGCGTGACCAAGAGGCCGCTTACCCCTGTATTGTTCGAGACTCTGGATGCGGTGATCCTGCCCGTCGTCGGCACGGATGAGAAAGGCTGCGTACAGTCGATTTTCTCGAGCGAAGAGCTGGTTCTTATGGATATACATCTGCAGGCATTGCCGAAGCATGCCAAGATCTATACCGGTATGGCGACCTCCTATCTCAAGCGGCTCTGCCAGCGGGCGGGCATCGAAATCGTCGAGCTGCTGGAGAGGGATGACGTGGCGATCTTCAATTCGATCCCGACGGCTGAAGGAGCGGTGATGCTCGCGATCCAGCATACGGACATCACGATCCACGGCTCGAACTGCATGGTGCTCGGCCTCGGCAGAACGGGCATGACGCTGGCCCGCACGCTGAAGGGACTCGGGGCCAACGTATCGGTTGGCGTGCGGCGTGATGAGCACTTTGCCCGAGCATGGGAGATGGGTTTCAATCCCTTCTATACGAAGGATCTGCTCGCTCATGTCCGGAATATTGACTTGCTTTTTAATACAATTCCGACTATGATTATCACAGCGCAAGTAATTGCTGGAATGCCGCACCGCGCTGTGATCATCGACCTTGCGTCGAAGCCGGGCGGTACGGATTTCCGGTTCGCGGAAAAACGCGGAATCAAAGCGCTTCTCGCCCCGGGTTTGCCTGGCATCGTCGCACCGAAGACGGCTGGCCGTATCCTCGCGAATACGCTCAGCCAACTCATTCTGGAGGACAACAGGGAACGGGGGAGTGCGCTGTGAATTGGAGCGGTAAGACTGTTGGCTTCGCCCTGACGGGCTCGCATTGTACGTATGATGAAGTGTTGCCGCAGATTCAGCGATTCGTGGACGCCGGTGCGAAGGTGATTCCGATCGCGTCGTATACGGTGATGAACACCGACACGCGCTTCGGCCAGGCGGCCGATTGGCAGAAGAAGCTGAAGGACATCACGGGCAATGAGATCATCTCCACGATCGTCGATGCCGAGCCGCTGGGACCATCGAAGCTGTTGGATGTGCTCGTCATCGCCCCCTGTACGGGCAATACCACGAGCAAGCTCGCCAATGCTATGACCGATTCTCCTGTCCTGATGGCAGCGAAGGCCCAGATGCGCAATCAGCGTCCGCTGGTGCTGGCGATCTCGACGAATGACGGTCTTGGACTGAACCTGGCCAATATCGCGAAGCTTCTCTTCGCCAAACATATCTATTTCGTTCCGTTCGGGCAAGATCATCCGTTCGCCAAGCCGAACTCGCTCGTCTCACGCATGGATCTCATCATGGAGACGTGTGAGGCGGCGCTGGAAGGGAAGCAGCTGCAGCCGGTTCTGATCGAACGTTATCAACCGTGATGCAGATGGCCGGATGCTGGTATGAACAACCTGTGTTGTCATCAGGGGGAAGTGCCTAATGCGCATCATCGTGCAGAAATTCGGAGGCACGTCACTTTCCACCGCACACGCCAGAGCCCAGGCAATCCAACATATCAAACGTGCGCTTCATGAGCAATATGCGGTCGTCGTCGTCGTCTCCGCGATGGGCAGAAGCGGCGACCCTTACGCGACCGATTCCTTGCTGAGCCTGATCGCCGAGAACGGCAATGCCTTGCCGGCCCGGGAACAGGATCTTCTGCTTCATTGCGGAGAGATTATCTCCGCCGTGACGCTGTGCAGCATGCTGCATGCCGAAGGCATCCCGTCGCGCGTGTACACCGGTTCGCAAGCCGGCATCCTGACCGACGCCAGGTTCGGTGACGCGCGCATCCTGAAGGTGACGCCCTCTCCGCTCCTCGAGGTCATCGAACGCGGAGAGGTCGCGATCGTTACCGGATTCCAGGGATGTACGGAGGACGGGGAGATCACCACGCTTGGCCGCGGAGGCAGCGACACGACGGCCACGGCCCTGGGAGCGGCCCTCAAGGCGGAGCTGGTCGAGATCTATACCGATGTCGTCGGCATCCTGACCGCTGATCCGAAGATCGTACCGGATGCCAAGCAGCTGTCCGTTGTCAGCTATGCGGAAGTATGCAACATGGCGAATTACGGCGCCAAGGTGATCCATCCCCGAGCGGTGGAGATCGCGATGCATGCGCGCATCCCGCTTCGCATCCGCTCGACCTTCTCCGAGAACGAAGGGACGCTTGTCTCGGACAGCGCTGCAACGAGTCAAAGCGGTGAAATCTCTGACCGGTATGTCACGGGAATCGCCCACACGACCAACATCACCCAGATACAGGTGACGGCGGAGGATCATCAGCTGGACCTGCAGGTCAAGGTGTTCCAGGCGATGGCGAGGGCGGGCATCAGCGTCGATTTCATCAATGTGAATCCTTCAGGTGTTGTATATACCGTGAATGACCGGGTGGCCGACAAGGCTGCGGCTGTGCTGCATGAGCTCGGTTATCATCCGAAGCTCGTCACGAACTGCGCCAAGATCGCGGTCATCGGCGGCGGGATCAACGGGGTTCCCGGCATCATGTCGAAGATTGTGTCTGCTCTGGCAGACCATCATATACCCATCCTGCAATCGGCAGACTCCAATACGACGATCTGGGTATTGGTGAACCGTTCCGACATGGAGACGGCGCTGCGCGCGTTGCATGAGGAGTTCGCGCTTGCAGACGGGTAGCCTAGTAAACAAGGGAGGTTATGGTTTTGGAATTCGGCAGATTAATAACGGCAATGGTGACGCCATTCGACAGGGATCTCAAGGTGAATTGGGAATCTGCTGATCGTCTCATCGACCATCTGATTGACGAGCAGGGATCTGACAGCCTGGTGGTCTGCGGAACAACGGGCGAATCGCCCACGCTCACGGAGGAGGAGAAGCTGGGACTCCTGAGATTCGCCGTGAGCAAGGCCAAGGGGCGCTGCAAGATCATCGCGGGAACGGGCAGCTATGATACGAAACATTCGATCGAGCTGACGAAGGAAGCCGAGAGAATCGGGGTAGACGGCATCCTGCTCGTGTCTCCATACTACAATCGCCCGAGCCAGGAGGGGCTGTATGCGCATTTCCGCGCGGTGGCCGAAAGCACCAGCCTGCCTGTCATGCTCTATAATATCCCGAAGCGTACTGGCGTGACCATTGAAGCTTCCACGATCGTCCGTCTTGCGCACGATGTGCCGAATATCGTGGCAACGAAGGAAGCGCATGACAACCTCGATCTCATCACCACGATTATCGGCCAAGCCCCTGAGTCTTTCAGGGTGTACAGCGGGGATGATATCCTGACCTTGCCGTTGATGGCGATAGGCGCCTACGGGGTGGTCAGCGTCGCCAGCCATCTGATCGGCCGTGAGATGCGCGAGATGATGGAACACTACCTGGCGGGCAGAGTGGCGGAGGCAGCCAGGTTGCACGCGAAGCTCCAGCCGTTGTTCAACAGCCTGGTGCCGAATCCGGTGAGGGTGAAGACCGCGCTGCGCGTCAAGGGCTTCGATGTGGGCAGCGTCCGTCTGCCGCTCGTCGACGGCAGCGAAGAGGATGAGGCGCTGCTGCGCCGTCTGTTCGGTTGACATGTACGGAGAGAAGAGCGGGGGAATATGTTGTTCCGGTTGGAATTCGCATGTTCCCCCTCATCTATGGCAACACTTAGAGTAGACTCGGTTCGCTTCGACTGGATGATTATTAGCTTGTCATAGGTGATTTCGTTCATGTATAATGTTCACTAAGTGACTGGTGCGGTACTTTATGGTTTGTTATCCATATTGAAAAATCGTCGTCAATCCACTAACAGGGAGGGTAAATATTCACTTGACAAAACATTCCAAAAATCATACTGAAAAGCTGTCCATTTTCGCACTTGGCGGCGTGGGCGAAATTGGAAAAAACATGTACGTAGTACAGTACGGTTCGGATATCGTGGTTATCGACTCCGGACTGAAGTTCCCCGAAGAGGACATGCTGGGTATCGATATTGTCATTCCGGATGTCAGTTACCTCGTTGAGAACAAGGAAAAGGTCAGAGGCATCGTCCTGACGCACGGGCATGAAGACCACATCGGCGGCTTGCCTTATGTGCTCAAGCATCTGAATGTTCCGGTATACGGAACGAAGCTGACGCTTGGACTTGTCGAGAGCAAGCTCAAGGAAGCAGGCATGATGGGCGAGACGAAACGGGTTCTGATCCATCCAGACTCGGAATTGAAGTTCGGTACGCTTAAGGTGACGTTCTTCAAGACGAATCACAGTATCCCGGATTCGGTCGGAATATGCATCGATACGCCGGAAGGCGTGGTCGTACACACAGGCGACTTCAAGTTTGACCAGACACCGGTGAACCATGATTTTGCCGATCTGCATCGGATGGCCGAGATCGGCAAGCGTGGCGTACTGGCGCTCATGTCGGACAGCACGAACGCAGAGCGACCCGGGTTTACAGGCTCGGAACGCACGGTCGGCGCTTCTCTCAGGGAAGTGTTCCGAACGGCTGAACAGCGCGTGGTTGTGGCCACATTCGCTTCCAATGTGCACCGTCTGCAGCAGGTCATCGATGCGGCGGCGTTCACGAACCGGAAGCTGGCTGTGGTCGGACGAAGCATGGTGAACGTGATCACCATCGCCTCCGAGCTCGGTTATCTGCATATTCCGGAAGGAATGCTGATCGAGCCGGACGAGATCAACAATCTCCCCGCCAATCGCGTCGCGATCCTCTCCACAGGGTCCCAGGGCGAACCGATGTCGGCACTTACGCGGATGGCTCGCTCTTCGCACAAGAAGGTCGAGATTCTGCCGGGTGACACGGTGATCATCGCAGCGAATCCGATTCCGGGCAACGAGAAGTTTGTCGGCAGAACGATCGACGAACTGTTCCGTCTGGGCGCCAACGTCATCTACGGACCGAACTCCGCTACCGGCGTTCACGTCTCGGGTCACGGTTCCCAGGAAGAACTCAAGCTCATGCTTAACCTGATGAAGCCGAAATATTTCATTCCGATTCACGGAGAATACCGCATGCTGCGTCAGCATGGACTGCTGGCAGAATCGGTCGGCATCGAGAAGGAGAATATCTTCATCTGCGACCTCGGTGAAGTGGTGGAGATCCAGAACGGAGTCGCTCGCAAGGCCGGCAAGATCCCGGTCGGCAATGTTCTGATCGACGGTCTGGGAGTGGGCGATGTCGGCAATATCGTGCTCCGCGACCGCAAGCTCCTGTCACAGGACGGCATTCTCGTCGTTGTCGTCACGCTCAGCAAGCAGGACGGCAAGATCGTATCGGGCCCAGACATCATCTCTCGCGGTTTCGTCTATGTCCGCGAATCCGAAGGACTGCTCGACGAGGCGAATCGGATCGTAAGCGGCACGCTGCAGAAGCTTACCGGTGAGAATATCAATGAATGGGCGTCGCTGAAAACCAATGTCAAAGAAGCACTTGGACGATTTTTATATGAACAAACCAGAAGAAGACCGATGATCCTTCCGATCATCATGGAAGTCTGATATCCGCTGCCCCATAAGGCAACCAGCACGTGAACCAACCATAACCAGCGAAAACAAAGCTTTCTTGCGATCGTTCTCCGGAACATCGTGAGGAAGCTTTTTTCGATGCGGATCGGGAATGAAAAGGTGTCCAGGCAACCGATACTAGGAGAGATATCAGCCCAGGCTCATAACCAACATGAGAAGCGGAGGAATGGACATGCACCGGATCCCTTACTTGAGCGCCGAGACGCAGCCGGAGGACGAGAAGAAGCGATCAGCGGCAGTCGAGAGCATCCAGCAGCTGGGACAAACGACTGTGGCCACTTCGGCCGATTCCAACATCTACTGCCTGACGATCATCGGTCAGGTGGAGGGGCATGTGGTGCTTCCTCCCCAGAACAAGACGACCAAGTATGAGCACATCATCCCGCAGCTCGTCGCAGCCGAGCAGAATCCGAAGATCGAAGGGGTGCTCGTCATCCTGAACACGGTTGGCGGCGATGTGGAAGCGGGTCTGGCGATCGCGGAGATGATCGCATCGCTGTCAAAGCCGACGGTCACGCTCGTGCTGGGCGGCGGTCACAGCATCGGCGTGCCGATCGCGGTATCCGCCGATTGGTCGATCATCGCGGAAACCGCCACGATGACGATCCATCCGATCCGGTTGAACGGGCTGGTGATCGGCGTACCCCAGACATTCGAATACCTGGACAAGATGCAGGAGAGGGTGATCCGATTCATCCTGAACCATTCGCGGATCAGCGAAGAGGAGCTGAAGTCGCTGATGTTCAAGACCGGCGAGCTCACCCGGGACATCGGAACGACCGTGATCGGCGCGGATGCGGTGAAGAAGGGGCTCATCGATCAGGTGGGAGGAGTGGCGGAGGCGCTGCGGGAACTGAACCGGCGCATCGAGGAGAGGAAGCAGGCGGCGGGAGGCGTCGTCTCATGATCTATTCGATCGTTCCCGTGGAGGAACTGTTCTTCGAAGGCTGGGAGAACACGATCGCTCCCCGCAGGGATATCACCATCGAAGGGGTGACGATGCAGGTCGAGATGCTCGGGGATGGCACGGCGCGTATCATCCGGCTGATCAGCCCGAATCCCTATGATTACACCAATCCGGCATGGATGCCGGGCAGCATCATCCGCTACGCGCCGAAATTTGATTGACCAAATATATGTTCCGGTTTTCGTTCTGTGCTATAATGGGTGCGGAGGTGTAGAACGTTGGCCGCATCCAGGAAGCGCAAGCGCAACACAGTGAAGAAGACACTCAAATATGAAGTCTACGGTATCCTGTTTCTGATCTTCTCGGTCATCACGCTGGCCAGCACCGGGGCGGACTCGGGAGTGGGCAGCGTTGGCCGAAGCCTGGGTTCGATCTGCTATTTTCTGGCCGGAAGATTGCCATATGTCATTCCGCTTGTTTTCATATACATCGGTTTGTATGTCATGATCTATCGCAAGTGGCCCAAGCGTTGGACTGCGAGAAGGTCAGGCCTGCTGCTGGCCGTCATCGCAGTCCTGATTACTTATCAGATGAATGAGTTTCATGCGCAGGGCCTCCCTTATACGGCAGGGGAGATCATCCGTCATCCGTTTGACCAATTGACGTACGTGCTGAAGCAGGAGATCGATCAGGCCGCCTACCGCGCCCATGCCGGCGGAGGGCTGATCGGCGCGGTCAGCTACGGGCTCTTGTATTTCCTGTTCGCGGACATCGGAGCGATCCTGATGGTGATCGCGCTGTTCGCCATCAGCTTCGTATACATAACCGGCATCACCTATACCGACATGTTTCGCTCGCTGCGCGGCAAGCTCGCCCATCTGCGCAAGGTGCTCAAGGCCCGCTTCAGCGATCTGTTCAGGAAGCGCCGCAGCAGCAGGAAGGATCGCATCACGCCGGACACCCATGACGATGGTCCGGATGATGCCGACATTCCGCCGCCTGTGCTGATCGACGAGGAGACCTACAATCCGCATCGTAAGGCGAGGAAGAAGTCCGCCTTCATGACCTTGTTCTTCCCCGACAACAGGGACAAGCCTGACGTGGCAGATCGGGATGAGGATGAGCTCGACGACGACGATTGGCAGGAGGACTTCGCGCGCGCCGAATATGTCGGAGAGGATCGCGAGCAGGAGGAGGACGAGCCGCTGGATGGCGTATCCGGCGTCTATGCCAGCCGCGACGTGCAGGAGCCGGTGTTCCGCGATTTCCTCGAACGGGTGGAGCAACAGGTTGCGGAGCTGGATGAGGACGATGACCAGCCTCCTGTCACGGATGCTCATGAAGCGGCAGGAGAAACCTGGCAGGCCGATCCGGAGGACGATGACGATCCTGTCGTCCTGGCAGAAGCACAGGCTCCTTCGGAATCAGCTCAGCCTTCGAAGTCCGGCAAGCTGTCCGGCAAGGAACCGGATATTCGCATCCAGCTGACGCCGGCGCCGGTCAAGGAGCAGCGGCCATATCAGCTGCCGCCGTTCAGCCTGTTGAACAAGCCGTCAGGCGCAGGCGGCAAGGGCGGGCAGACGGATTACCTGTCCAATGCGCGCAAGCTGGAAGCAACCCTGGAGAGCTTCGGCGTTCGGGCCAAGGTGCTGGAGGTGGTGCGCGGGCCGGCGGTCACGCGCTACGAGATCCAGCCGGACGTCGGCGTGAAGGTGAGCCGCATCGTCAACCTGACGGATGACATCGCGCTGGCCCTCGCCGCCAAGGATATTCGCATGGAGGCGCCGATTCCCGGCAAGTCCGCGATCGGCATCGAGATCCCGAACGACGAGATCTCGGTGGTGACGCTGCGCGAGGTGATGGAGAGCCCGGCTTTCCACGAGTCCTCCTCGCGCCTGTCGATCGCGCTCGGCCGGGACATCAGCGGACAGGCGATCGTCGCCAATCTGGCGAAGATGCCTCACCTGCTCGTGGCTGGAGCGACAGGCTCAGGCAAGTCCGTCTGCATCAACGGCATCATCACGAGCATCCTGTACAAGGCCAAGCCATCGGAAGTCAAGTTCCTGCTCATCGACCCGAAGATGGTGGAGCTCAGCGTCTATAACGGCATCCCTCATCTGCTGTCGCCCGTGGTGACGGATCCGCGGCGGGCGTCGCTGGCGCTCAAGAAGATCGTCATGGAGATGGAGAAGCGCTATGAGCTGTTCTCCCGATCCGGCATCCGCAACATCGAGGGCTACAACGCGCTCATCCAGGAGAAGATCGCGTCCGGAGACCACAGTCAGGCGCCGCTTCCTTACATCGTGGTCATCGTCGACGAGCTGGCCGACCTGATGATGGTGGCGGCGAGCGACGTCGAGGAGTCGATCACGCGCATCGCGCAGAAGGCGCGCGCGGCCGGCATCCACCTGATCCTCGCCACGCAGCGTCCGTCCGTGGACGTCATCACCGGCGTGATCAAGGCGAACATTCCTTCCCGTATCGCCTTCGGCGTATCCTCCCAGGTCGACTCGCGCACCATCCTGGACAGCGCGGGCGCGGAGAAGCTGCTCGGCAGAGGGGATATGCTGTTCATGCCGGTCGGCGCGGCGAAGCCGATTCGCATCCAGGGCGCTTTCCTGTCCGATCAGGAGGTTGAAGCCGTGTGCGATTTCGTGCGCAAGCAGGAGGAAGTCAGCTACCGGACGGACCTGGTGCCGGAGGTCGAGGACGCGCAGGAGACGCCGGACGAGCATGAGGATGAGCTGTATGACCAGGCCGTGCAGATCGTGATCGAGGCGAAGCAAGCCTCCGTCTCCCTGCTGCAGAGAAGGATGCGCATCGGCTATACCCGTGCCGCGCGGTTAATCGATGCGATGGAGGCCAAGGGCGTCGTTGGCCCTTACGAAGGAAGCAAGCCGCGTGAAGTGCTGATGACGATGGAGCAATACCAGCAGCGCCGCGTCGGTTCCTGAACCGATTGCAAGCCCGTTTGCAGCCGCTTGTCCTGATGGCAAGCGGCTTTTCCTGCCCCCTCCCGGATGAGTCCGCCTCGAAGGTGGCGAATAGCGGTATTTCCCTTGTCTCATACTATCCATGACAAGCTCATCATGAGGCAAGGGAGTTGTTAACATGATTAACAAACGATTGCTGGTGATGCTGATCAGCCTTGCGTTGCTCGCTCTGGGAGTAGCCGGTGCCTATCCGTTCTGGGCAGCGCCGCGGACTGAGTCGGCATTCAGCAAGGCGACCATCCGATATGGCGCAACCGGCAGCGATGTGCGGGAACTGCAGGGGCGACTGAAATATCTCGGCTTCTATCATGGCAAGGTGGACGGCGAGTTCGGTTATCAGACGCTGCAAGCCCTGAAACGTTTCCAGGGCGAATTCGGCATGAAGGTGGACGGGATCGCCGGCAGCAAGACCAAGCTCAAGCTGTGGGAAGCGACCAGGGCATGGAGTCCCGGACAGGATGACGCGGCCGATCCGCCCAAGGCTCAGGGCAACTCCGACGCCGGCAAGGTCAAGGCGAACAACGCCAGCTTGACGGCCTCGAATCATCTGGGACTGACGGAGACGGAGCTGCGCTACATGGCCAATGCGGTCTATGGTGAAGCGCGGGGTGAGCCGTATGAGGGGCAGGTGGCGGTGGCTGCGGTGATCCTGAATCGCCTCAAATCGAGCAACTTCCCGAATACGATATATGGCGTTATTTTCGAGCCGGGAGCCTTCACGGCGGTAGCAGACGGGCAGATCTGGCTTACTCCCGATGAGAGCGCGATGAGAGCGGTGCGCGATGCGCTGAACGGCTGGGATCCGACAGGCGGCTGCATCTACTACTTCAATCCGGCGACCGCAACATCCAAATGGATCTGGTCGAGGAAGCAGGTGAAACGAATCGGCAAGCATATTTTCTGCATCTGATTCGCTGGCATCGAATATGTCTCTTTCATCGGGATAATATTCGTTTTTTTTATGCCGCAATGCCCGGTCGTGTGATAGAATGGAAGTTAATGGAGGAGATGACTATGCCAACTTTCTCAACCGCCGAGTGGAATGGGATGCGTCTGCACGTGCTGCCGACGAGGCAGTTCAAGACGTTCTCCATCGCCATGTACATCGGCATTCCGTTGAAGGAGGAAACCGTCACCCGGGCGGCGCTCATTCCGCATGTGCTGCGCAGGGGCAATGAGCGATATCCGGAGACGAAGCAGTTCCGCGAGCGACTGGACGATCTGTACGGAGCCGGCTTCGGATTCGATATCGTCAAGCGCGGCAATTACCAGATCATCATCCTGCGCATGGATGTCGTCAATGACGCTTTTGTCAGCGGCGAATCGGAATCGCTGCTGGACGCAGCCCTGCAGTTCCTGTCCGACACCGTCACCCGGCCCGTCCTTGAGCAGGGAGCGTTCAGGGCCTCCTACGTGACATCGGAGAAGGAGACGCTGCGCAAGCGAATCGAAGCGATCGTCAACAACAAGATCCAGTACGCGGCGGAGCGCTGCATCGCCGAGATGTGCCGCGATGAGCCGTATCGACTGCTGGCCCTCGGGCGGGTGGATGATGTGGAGGACATCGATCCGGCCGGTCTGTACGCTGTCTATGAGGATATGCTGCAGTGCGCAAGCATCGATCTCTATATCGTGGGCGATACGACGCCGGAAGCGGTCCAGGCGCTGCTCGACGGCAAGTTTGGCCTGTCGGGCCGAGCCTCCGCCGTGCCTTATGTCCCCGTGCGTGAGGAGCGGAGGAACGTCGAGGAGCGGGAAGTTGTGGAACGGATGGATGTGAAGCAGGGCAAGCTCAACCTGGGCCTTAGGGCCAATGTGACCTATGCGGATGATGACTATCCTGCTGCGCTGATCTATAATGGCATTCTGGGCGGATTCCCCCACTCGAAGCTGTTCATTCACGTTCGCGAGCGGGCCAGCCTCGCCTACTATGCCTCGTCCCGTTTCGACGGGCACAAGGGCCTGCTGATGATCCAGACCGGGATCGAGATCGCGAACAAGGAGAAGGCGGAATCGATCATCCGCAAGCAGCTGGAGGATATCCGGAATGGGGTGGTCAGCGACGACGAGCTGAGCAAGACGAAGGCGATGATCATCAACTCGCTGCGCGAGAATGACGATTCGGCCTTTGATCAGATCGGCTATCACTTCAACTCGGTGTTATCCGGCAAGGAGCGGAGCAAGCAGGAGCTGATCGAGGCGATCCAGGCGACGGGTCTTGGATCGGTTGTCGACATCGCCCGGAACGTCGAGCTTGATACGGTCTATTTCCTGCGCGACAAGGGAGGCGCATCGTGATGAAGCAACTGCGATATGACCACGTTCAGGAGACGCTGTATTATGAACAGCTGGACAATGGCCTCGAGCTGTATGTGTTGCCGAAGCCGGGCTTCAGCAAGACCTATGCGACGTTCACGACGCACTACGGATCGATCGACAACCACTTCCAGATCGAAGGCGAGGAACCGGTGCAGGTGCCTGACGGCATCGCGCATTTCCTCGAGCACAAGATGTTCGAGGAACCGGATGGCGACGTGTTCGAGAAGTTTTCCGCCAAGGGCGCTTCCGCCAATGCCTTCACCAGCTTCGACCGGACGACCTATCTGTTCTCCGCCACCGATCACATCGAGGACAATCTGACCACCCTGCTCAACTTTGTCCAGCATCCTCACTTCACCGAGGCGAGCGTGGACAAGGAGAAGGGCATCATCGGGCAAGAGATCAACATGTATCAGGACAATCCCGACTGGCGCCTCTATTACGGCTTGCTGGACGCGCTGTTCCAGAGGCATCCGGTGCGCATCGATATCGCGGGAACGATCGAATCGATCAGCCGGATCACGCCGGAGACGCTCTACAAATGCCATGAAGCCTTTTACCATCCGAGCAACATGATGGTCTTTGTCGTCGGCGGGGTTGACCCGCAGCGCATCAGCGAGCTGGTCAAGGCCAACCAGGATGCCAAGGTCTACAATCGGCAAGGGGAGATCAGGCGATTCTACGAGCAGGAACCGGAGCCCGTCACGGAGCAGAGGAAGGTGACGAAGCTGCCCGTCGCCTTGCCCAAGTGCCTGATCGGCTTCAAGGAGATCGATGGGACGCCGCCGGGAGCAGCCGCCCTGCACAAGGAAGCGGCCAGCCGGATCATGCTCGATATCCTGTTCAGCCCCAGCTCCGAGAGCTACCAGTCGCTGTACGATGAAGGGCTGATCACCGACAATTTCGGGCTGGAATACAACCTGTACCCGGACATCGCCTATTCCGCCATTGGCGGAGACACGAAGGACCCCGATCTGCTCGTGGAGCGGCTGAAGTCCTTCATCGCCAGATACGTCGAGCACGGCGTGAGCGAAGAGGCTTTCCAGCGCAGCAAGCGCAAGAAGATCGGCGGATTGCTCCGCATGATGAATTCGCCGGAAACGATCGGCAACGAGTATACGAAGTTCAAATTCCGCGGCATGGACTGGTTCGAGCTGCTGCCGGCCTATGAATCCCTGACGCTGGACGACGTGAACAGGCGGATCAGGGAGCATTTCGATATGAAGCGGATGTCCGTGTCCATCGTGACAAGCAGCTGAAGGTGACCATGAAGATGAACGGAAGAACAGAGGGGAGAACAGCGCTTGTCACCGGGGGGAGCAGGGGGATCGGAGCCGCGGTGGCGCGAACCTTCGCCGCCCATGGCCTGAATGTGGTCATTCATTATATGCAGTCCCATGAAGCGGCGGCGGAGACGGCAAGTGAGTGCGCGAAGCTTGGCGGCCGGGTGTACACCATCGCCGCCGACCTGCGCTCACGCGAGCAGATCCAGCTGATGAAGGAAAGGCTGGAGTCGGAGAATCTGATGCCGGATATCCTGGTGAACAATGCGGGCGTCGCCCATTACGGCATGCTGGCCGATGTCACCGAGGAGATCTGGGATGACGTGATGGATGTCAATCTGAAGGGCATGTTTCTGGTGACTCAGGCTTTCATGGGACGCATGGTCTCACAGCGGTTCGGCCGGATCATCAACGTATCGTCCGTCTGGGGGCTGACGGGCGCTTCCTGTGAGGTGCTGTATTCGACGGCCAAGGGCGGGATGAATGCCTTCACCAAGGCGCTGGCGAAGGAGCTTGCGCCATCCGGGGTGACGGTGAATGCGGTGGCTCCGGGCGTGGTGGATACGGCGATGATCCGCCATCTGAGCGAGGAGGAACGGAGGGCGCTGATGGAGGAGATCCCGGTCGGACGATTCGCCGAGCCGGACGAGATCGCCTCGCTGGTCTATTTCCTGTCGAAGCCCGAATCCGGCTATATCACCGGCCAGATCATCAGCCCCAACGGCGGATGGTTGACCTAGTCCGGGGCCGATGCCGCTCAATACCATAGTGCCTGCGGTATAAATCCTTCAAGAGTTGCGAATATTACGACTGTTTATAAATACTCTTGAATAAGGAGGCACACGCATGAGCACCGTTCTTGAAACCTTCGACAAATGGAAAGCCTTTCTGGCAGAGCGTGTCAATCAGGCCCAGGCTGCCGGACTCAGCGATGAGACCATCTCCAAGCTGGCTTACCAGATCGGTGAGTTCCTGAACGAGAAGGTGGACCCGAAAAATGAAGAAGAACGCATTCTGAAATTATTATGGGATGTTGGCACGGAGGAAGAGCGCAAGACGATCGCCAGACTCATGGTGAAGCTGGTCGATCAGAAATAAACGGTCAGGTGATGCCTTCCATTTCTGGGAGGCATTATTCCTGCTACATATTTCCTAAGGCATCATTCCTATTCCGATCTTTTTTGCAGGAAGCGTTCTGTTGAACGCAGGAGGAATTGCGCGAACGATGTAGAATTCCATTTAGTGATGGGTCCAGAGGTCTGGAAAATGCCACCATCGCGTGCTCCGGGGAGACATGGGAACGATGAATGACAAGCAGTGGTATATGGAGTACCGCATACATAAGAACCGGCCTGGCTTGCTTGGAGATATCGCTTCGCTCATGGGCATGCTCGGGATCAACATTCTGACCATCAACGGGGTCGAGGACAAGACGCGCGGCATGCTGCTGGAATGCGCCGACGGGAACCGGATCGAGCTGCTGGGTCAGATGCTCGGCCAAGTGGAGAACATCACCGTTACAGCGCTGCGCCACCCTAGGCTTCTCGACGTTCTCGCCGTGCGACATGGCCGGTACATCGAGCGGGATTCCGACAATCACAAGACGTTCCGCTTCGTCAGGGACGAGCTGGGTCTCCTGGTCGATTTCTTCGGCGAGCTCTTCAAGCGCGATGAGCACCAGGTCATTGGCCTCAGAGGCATGCCAAGAGTCGGCAAAACAGAGTCCATCATCGCAGGCAGCGTATCGGCCAACAAACGATGGGTGTTTATCTCCTCCACGCTGATGAGACAAACCGCCAGAACCCACCTTAGTGTAGAAGAGTCAGATCCGCACAATGTCTTCATCATCGACGGCATTATCAGCACGTTGCGAGCCAACGACAAGCACTACCACTTGCTGAGAACCATCATGAAGCAGCCTTCAACCAAAGTCATCGAACATCCGGATATCTTCGTCAGGGAATCGGAATACGGCTATGATCTTTTTGATTATATCGTGGAGCTGCGTCATCACGCGGACGAGGAGATCGTCATCGATCTCGATGCCCTGTCATCAGAAGCAGAAGACGATTTCTGACGTTCGACCCCAAGGCTCCAGATCAATGAATCGCTCGGGAGGTGCAAGCGTGCAGGAACTAGGTGATTTGCTGCGTGAAGCTCGTTTGGAGAAAGGGATGTCCCTGGAAGAGGTCGAGAACTTGACGAAAATTCGCAAGAGATACCTGCAGGCCATCGAAGAGGGAGACTACAAGGTGCTCCCCGGCCCCTTCTATGTAAGGGCATTCGTCAAGAGCTACGCTGAGGCGGTAGGCCTTGACTCCGAGCAGGTGCTGCGGATATACAGGAATGCGATTCCCGTACCGGAAGCGAAGACGCAGCCAGAAGGATACCCGGGCAAACGGCGGCGCAAGAGCATCAATACGGAGAAATGGTCGAAGGTTACATCCACGTTTGTGTTTCTTTGCTTCATGGTCGTGATTGTCGCCGTCATTTATTATTATTGGTGGAACCATCAGGAATCGCGCGGCGAGTTTGACGAGAACATCCCGATAACGCAGAGTGAGGATTACAGCACGATCGGCGATGACAAGGTGGAGGAGCAGAGTCCGGTGGTGGAACCGAAGCCGATCTCCGATCCCAGGCCGGAGCCTGAGCCGCAGCTCGAACCCGTCCTGGCCAAGGTTGGCACGGAGAGCGGAACGGACATCTATGTGCTGAAGAACGCTGACAAGATCCACATTCGCATGGAATCGGAGAATGCCGACTGCTGGTTCGCCGTCTACGACGGAGGTCGCCGCGAAGGCAAGCAGATCGACACGGGCACGATCAAGGCCGGCGAATCGAAAAATTATGAATTTGAATCGGTTGGCCATTTTGTCCTTGGATTCGCGAATACGATCAAGTTGACCGTTAATGGTATTGAATTTAAGCCGAGTGAATATAAAGGGCGCTTCGAGGTGCGCATCGAGCTGGAGCAAGCATCGGCTTGACCGTTCGTCATGACAGCCATCAGTCGCTGCGTTCATCACGGGAACTGTCTCTATCAGGATCAGGGAGACGGTTCCTTTTCTCTTGCCAGAATAATTGCTATAATTTTAAACAGATTGTTTCTGAGGAAAGGGCGTTGGATATGAGCGAGTATTCATTTGACATCGTATCGAAAGTGGACACGCAAGAGCTGTCCAATGCGATTATGCAGGCGATGCGCGAGATCGAGACGCGCTATGACTTCAAAGGGAGCAAGAGCGAGATCAGTCAGGAGAAGACGGATGTGGTCATCATCTCGGATGATGAGTACAAGCTGAAATCCGTCATCGACATTCTCCAGTCGAAGATGGTCAAGCGGGGGATCTCGCTGAAGAACCTGGAGTACGGCAAGATCGAACCGGCGGCCGGCGGAACGGTGCGGCAGACGATCAAGGTGAAGCAGGGCATCGACAAGGATACGGCCAAGACCATCAACACCCTGATCCGCGACTCCAAACTGAAGGTCAAGAGCCAGGTGCAGGGTGACCAGATCCGCGTCTCGGGCAAGAGCAAGGACGATCTGCAGAAGGTGATGGCCCTGTGCAAGGGAGCGGATCTGCCGGTTGACATCCAGTTTGTCAACCTGCGATAGGGCACAGCCTGGGCTTTCCGTTCGTCGCATCAGATCGTGGGTGGCTTTGCCCGTTACCAGGGAGCATCCGTTACTTTTGACACGATCGGCGGCCTCGTATATACTTATCAGATTGGATGTTTGCAGATAGAACAGGAGGTACCTGATAATGACCGAACGGGTGAAGGTAGTTACACTCGGATGCGACAAGAACCTGGTTGATTCGGAGATCATGTCCGGTTTGATAGAGGGCAAGGGATATTTGCTTACTGATCAAGAGGAAGAGGCCACTGTCATCATCGTCAACACCTGCGGCTTCATCGACGCGGCGAAGGAAGAGTCGGTGAACACGATCCTGGAGCTGGCTGATCTGAAGCAGACCGGCAAGCTCAAGGCGCTCATCGTCTCCGGCTGCCTGACGCAGCGGTACAAGGAAGCGCTGATGCAGGAGATGCCGGAGATCGACGGGATCGTCGGCACCGGCGATTTCCACCGCATCACGGACATCGTCGAGGAGGCGCTGCGCGGCAAGAAGCCGATCCTCATCGGCAACCCGGTCTTCAACTACGAGGAGGTGCTGCCTCGCAAGGTCTCCACGGCCAAGCACTTCGCGCATATCAAGATCGCGGAGGGCTGCGACAACAATTGCACCTTCTGCAGCATTCCGATCATGCGCGGCAGGTTCCGCAGCCGTTCGATCGAATCGATCGTCGCGGAAGCGGAGGTGCTCGCCAGCCAGGGGGTCAAGGAGATCAGCCTGATCGCCCAGGACTCTACCAATTACGGCTCCGACCTGTACGATACGTTCATGCTGCCGACGCTGCTGAACAAGGTCAGCGAGGTGCCGGGCATCGAGTGGGTGCGGCTGCATTACGCATACCCGGGCTTCTTCACCGATGAATTGATCGAGGTGATCGCTTCCAATCCGAAGGTGTGCAAATATATCGACATGCCTTTGCAGCACAGCGAGGACCTGATCCTGAAGCGGATGCGTCGGCCGGGCCGACAGCGGGACGCGCGCGAGCTGATCGCGAAGATCCGGGCCCGCATACCGGATGTGGCGATTCGCACCTCGCTGATCGTCGGTTTCCCGGGCGAGACGGAGGAAGACTTCGAGAATCTGTGCAGATTTGTGGAAGAGATGAGGTTCGACCGGCTGGGCGTGTTCGCCTATTCCCTTCAGGAAGATACGCCTGCGGCGAGACTCCCGGGCCATCTGCCGGAGGAAGTGAAGGAATACCGCGCCGCCGCGTTGATGGAATTGCAGCGCAGCATCGCCAGCGAGATCAACGGCAGCAAGGTTGGCAAAGTGCTCGATGTCCTCGTGGAACGCTATGACGGGCGGAACGATGTGTATATTGGAAGAACGCAGTACGATGCGCCGGAGATCGATGGAGAGGTGTTTGTGAAGGCGGACAACGCCGAGATCGGCACGATCATGCCGGTGCGCATCACCCATGCGTATGAATATGATTTGTCAGGGGTGGGAATCGCTTGAATATAGCGAACAAAATCACAATCGCGCGCATCTTCCTGGTTCCGATCATCATGTTCTTCCTGCTCGTCAACCTGCAGCTGCCGCCGATTCGCATCGAAACCTTCGAGATCACCTACAATCAGATCATCGCGGCGCTCATCTTCATCATCGCCGCCAGCACCGACGGCATCGACGGCTATCTGGCGCGCAAGCAGAAGATCGTCACGAATCTCGGCAAGCTGCTCGATCCGCTGGCTGACAAGCTGCTCGTCTCGGCGGTGCTGATCTCGCTCGTCGAGATGGGCAAGCTGGATGCCTGGATCGCGGTGGTGATCATCAGCAGGGAGTTCGCCGTCACAGGACTGCGCCAGATCGCGCTTCTCGAAGGCAAGGTGCTGGCGGCCAGCAAGTGGGGCAAGTGGAAAACGGCGGTGCAGATCACGGCGATCGTCGCCTTGTTGATCAACAACTTTCCGTTCCACTTCATCAACTTCCCGTTTGATGTGATCGCCAGCTGGGTGATGGCGGTGATCACGATTTACTCGGGCATAGACTATTTTGTGAAGAATAAAGATCTCATCCCGATCCAGTAACAGGATGACGCGTGATGGCGGGCGGACAGGAGTCCATCGAGGATGACTGCGCTTCGCCCGTGTGTGCGCTCGCTGACCCAGGCTTCGGATGTGCGGTCCGTCGATGACCGCACATCCGATCTTTTAGGGGCGATTATCGGGAGGTTGCGTCCAGACATGGATACATACATTCGACACAGACGGCTTCGCTCAAGCTGAGGGGTGGAACCGTTGTGGAAGTTTGCGGCAAGCGGTTGTAAAGATTCCTGAATGATACCTGGGAGGCGAAGTGATCCTTGAAAGCAGAAATTATCGCAGTTGGCACCGAACTCCTCGTCGGACAGATCACGAATACGAATGCACAGTACCTGTCCGGGGCGCTGAATGGCATCGGTGTCGATGTTTACTATCATACGGTGGTCGGCGACAATCCGGAGCGCATGCGCGCTGCCTTTGCCGCCGCTGCGCAAAGGTCCGAGCTCGTAATCGTGACGGGAGGTCTGGGGCCTACCCGGGACGACATCACCAAGGATATCCTGGCCAGCTTCACCTCTCGCGAGCTGATCACGCATGAGCCGGCCCTGCAGGCGATCGCTGAGTATTTCAGGTCCCGCGGGCTGATCATGTCCGACAACAATGCGCGTCAGGCGCTGACGCTGACGGACGCGGACGTGCTGCCGAACGACAACGGCATGGCCGTGGGGGCGGCGCTGACCCATGAAGGCACGAACTGGGTGCTGCTGCCAGGGCCGCCGCGCGAGATGCGGCTGATGTTCGAGCGGTATGCGTCCGCCTGGATCAGGTCGCGCCTGCCGGGAGCGAGGCCGCTGCATTCGGTGACGCTGAAGTTCTCGGGGATCGGCGAATCGCAGCTGGAGCGGGAGCTGCTCGATCTGATCGACAGCCAGTCCGATCCGACGATCGCGCCTTATGCGAAGGACGGTGAAGTCGCACTGCGCGTGTCCACCAAGGCTGCTGACGAGCAGGAGGCGAAGGCGAAGCTCGCTCCGGTGCTGGCGGAGATCCGCCGCCGCACCCCAGGCTATCTGTATGCGGAGCGGGACATCCCGCTGGAGCAGGCGGTGGTCGAGCTCCTGCAGCTGAAGGGGCAGACGGTATCCGTCGCCGAGAGCTGCACGGGCGGGCTGCTGGGTGAGCTGATCACCAGCGTGCCGGGCAGCTCTGCCGTGTTCGAGGGCGGTGTGATCAGCTATTCGCCGAAGGCGAAGATCGAACGGCTGGGCGTTCGTCCGGAGACGATCCGCGAGCATGGGACGATCAGCCCGGAGACGGCGGAGCAGATGGCGGAGGGTTGCCGCAAGGTGTTCGGCACCGATTGGGCGCTGTCCGTGACCGGATCGGCGGGTCCGGACGCCTCCGAAGGCAAGCCTCCCGGCACCGTGTTTGTCGCGGTGGCGGGAGATGCGGGCGTGCGCTCGTTCCCGCTCAAGCTGGGCGGAGACAGACAGATCATCCGGCTGCGCGCGGCCAAGGCGGTGCTGTATCGCTTGTGGCAGCAGCTGGCGCAGTGAGAGCACCGTCAGGCGATGACTGCGATCATGCGCATCCCAACAGATGGTTGATCTTCCGGATCATCTCGTGTATACTGGTGTCAAGCGGAAGAACCGCAGTAACTGGCTGGTCAGTTGCTGCGGTTTTTTGCTTTGGTCCAGGCTTTATGATCGGCAAAGGGGTGAAAAAAGCGAATATATGTTCGAAAAAATGCTTGGCAACAACTGCGAAAGACGGTATCATATACTTATCATTAATTCGAAAAGGGAAGTGAGCTTGTGACAGATCGTCAGGCTGCATTAGAGATGGCATTGCGCCAGATTGAGAAGCAATTCGGCAAAGGATCGATCATGAAGCTGGGCGAGAACGCCCAGATGAAAGTGGAGACGGTCTCCAGCGGCGCGCTGGCGCTTGATATCGCTCTCGGCGTGGGCGGTTTCCCGCGCGGACGGATCATCGAAATCTATGGGCCGGAATCATCAGGCAAGACGACGGTTGCTTTGCACGCGATCGCGGAAGTGCAGAAGATCGGCGGACAAGCTGCGTTCATCGACGCGGAGCATGCGCTTGATCCGCTGTATGCGCGCAACCTCGGCGTGAATATCGATGAGCTGCTGCTCTCGCAGCCGGATACCGGCGAGCAGGCGCTTGAGATCGCGGAGGCGCTCGTGCGCAGCGGCGCGATCGACATCATCGTCATCGACTCGGTCGCCGCTCTCGTGCCGAAGGCGGAGATCGAGGGCGAGATGGGGGATTCCCACGTCGGCCTGCAGGCCCGCCTCATGTCGCAGGCGCTTCGCAAGCTGTCCGGCGCGATCAGCAAGTCGAAGACGATCGCCATCTTCATCAACCAGCTGCGCGAGAAGGTCGGCATCATGTTCGGCAATCCGGAGACGACCCCGGGCGGCCGCGCCCTGAAGTTCTACTCCTCCGTTCGTCTGGAGGTGCGCCGCGTCGAGTCGATCAAGCAGGGCAACGAGCTCGTCGGCAACCGCACGCGCGTGAAGGTGGTCAAGAACAAGGTCGCTCCTCCATTCAAGCAGGCTGAACTGGACATCATGTACGGCGAAGGCATCTCGAAGGAAGGCAGCATCATCGATATCGGCACGGAGCTGGATATTATCCAGAAGAGCGGAGCCTGGTATTCGTTTGAAGGCGAGCGGCTGGGACAAGGTCGCGAGAATGCGAAGCAATATCTGAAGGACAATCCGGAGCAAGCGAAGATCATCGAGCAGCGCATTCGTGAAGCGGCGGCTCTCACCGGATCGATCGCCAGCATCGCGGTCGACGACGATCTGGATGCGGACGCCGATCTGGACTGAACCAGGATATGCGGAATCCGGCAGCCGGATCCGGACTTATATGAAGATTCGTTCGTGCAACCTGTTCGCATCAACCGAACAGCGGGCCGGACGAATCTTCTCCCATTTATGGATGATGGACAGTCTGGAACCCACTTCTCATGCAACAGACGAACACTCCGGATGATAGTGGAAGTCGGCCGAAAGGGGAGTAGCCATGGACGGACGCCTATTCGATCAGGAGAGACCCGGCGATCAGGATACCTATGAGATCACCCGCGTGGAACAGCAGGTGAAGAAGCCCGGGATGTTCGATATCTATCTGAACGGACAGCTGGCCTGTACGGTTCATGAGGATACGCTGGTGACCATGCGCCTGCTCAAGGGCAGGAGGCTGGACAGAACGGAGCTTGCGCAGCTGGAGTTTGAGGAACGCGTGTCGGAGGCGCTGGCGAAGGCGATCCGCATCATCGGCAGGCGTGCGCATTCCGCCGCGGAGCTCATGCACAAGCTGCGGCAAGCGGGTGTGGAGGAAGACGTGATCGAGGCGGTCATGGGGAAGCTTCGTTCCGAGCAGCTGGTGGACGACCGGTCCTTCGCCGAGCAGTGGACGGAGAGCCGCATGAACTCGCTGAAAAAAGGCCGCAACTGGGTGCGCTACGAGCTTGAGCAGAAGGGGATCGCCAAGGAGCATATCGAAGCAGCGATGCGAAGCGTCGACCTGTCGGTGGAATACGACAACGCGCTGCAGCTGGCCAGGAAGAAATGGCAGAAGACTGAAGGCGATCTTCGCACGCGCAAGCACAAGACTGCCGCCTATCTGATGAGGCGCGGATACCCATCGGACATCGTGCGGAAGGTGGTCAGTGAGTGCGCGTCGGAACATCAGTCATGTGAAGATAATTGACGTCACGTCGAAAATCATGTCGAAATTCCCATAGGTTCACCCGTGTCAACTCACATAAAAATGTTACCGAAGACTCATGGTTCACTCATGTAATTTTGTTACCCAGTGGGGCTGTTAAACAGCCTCCACTGGTTGCGCTCCTGTGTTAGAAGTCATCGGGCAAGAAAG